>Ga0265297_10000141_pt1 | contig 236936 bp, 251 predicted proteins | sample Munlanlwell13791_FD_192502 | JGI IMG/M metagenome (GOLD analysis project Ga0265297, IMG submission 192502) | Leachate microbial communities from a municipal landfill in Southern Ontario, Canada - Leachate well 137-91 | ecosystem: Engineered > Solid waste > Landfill > Unclassified | place...
TGCACTAAATGCATTAAGTCTTTAGGAAAGAAGTAAAATGTTGAGCCCTTTTCGGGCTGTAGTATAGTGGTAGTATTTGCGCATGGGGTGCGTAAGACCTGGGTTCAACTCCCAGCAGCCCGACCAATTAAAAAACAAGCACTGCTTTGAGGCAGTGTTTTTGTTTTATTTCTTTTTTGATTCGTAATCTTTAATTGCAGCTCTTAAAGCTTCTTCAGCTAAATTAGAACAATGCATTTTAATCGGTGGCAAACCTCCTAAGGCACCAACTACGTCTTTCTTAGAAATCTTTTTAGCTTCAGCTAATGTCTTTCCTTTAGCTAGCTCAGTTACCATTGAAGAAGTAGCTATCGCACTAGCACAGCCTAAAGTTTCAAACTTAATATCATCTAAAACTTCCTTTCCGGCCTTATCTTTTACCTTGATGTATATTTTCATTAAATCTCCACAAATAGGGTTCCCAATCATTCCTGTTCCAGAAGGATTCTTAATCTTGCCTCTATTGCGTGGATTCATGAAATGCTCCATCACTTTTTTTGAATATTGCATGTGTTTTATTTTTGTGAGTAATAATCTGATAAAACATCTCCTGAAACCCCCCTCAACCTTTTAATGGTTTCTTTTAAAGCCTTGGCTGCAAATGTTATATCTTCTTTTGTTGAATATTTTCCCAATGTCATCCTTAGAGAGCTGTGCGCATCTTCATGTTTAAGTCCTAGAGAAAGAATAACGTGCGATGGTTCTAGTGATTGAGACGAACAGGCTGAGCCAGTTGAACAAGCGACTCCCATATTATCTAACATCATTAACAGGCTTTCTCCTTCTACATCTTTAAAGCTAAAGTTAGCATTATTAGGAGAACGTTTCACTGCTGATCCGTTCAATCTTGAATTAGGAACCTCTTTTAATACCTTCTTAATTAAAGTATCTCTCAATTTCTGGATTCTAGCTGAATCTTTCTTTTTGTTTTTTATTAAAACTTCGATTGCTTTTCCTAATCCGACAATTCCCGAAACATTATGAGTTCCTGCTCTGCGTCTATTTTCCTGATCTCCTCCGTCTTGAACTCTGATAATAGGAGTACCTTTTCTAACATATAAAGCTCCAACTCCTTTCGGACCATACACTTTATGAGCTGACATCGACATTAAATCAACGTTCAATTCATTAACATCGCAGTCAAAATAATTTACTGCTTGAGTCGCGTCAGTATGGAAAATTATTTTTGTTTCTCTCTTTTTATTTAGATCTTTAACCATCTTTCCAATCTCTTTTATCGGCTGGACTGTTCCAATTTCGTTATTTACATACATTACAGAAATCAATAAAGTGTTTGACTTAATAGCTTTCTCAATATCCTTAACACTAATAATTCCGTCTTTGTCAGGTAAAATATATGTTACTTCAGCTAACCCAAACTTTTCTAAACTCTTTGAGGCATCTAGAACGCAGTGATGTTCAAAGGCAGTTGTTATAATGTGTACCTTTTCTTTGCTTTTTAATTGATGTTCCTTAACAACTCCTTTTAAAGATAAATTATTTGATTCTGTTGCTCCACTAGTGAAAACTATCTCTAATGGATTTGTGTTAAAGTATTTAGCTAAAATTCCTCTTGCTTTCTCAACTCCTTTATTCGCTTCAATACCAAAAGAATGCAAAGATGCAGCGTTGCCAAATTTAATCGAAAAGTAAGGAAGCATTTCCTTCAAAACTTCTTTATCAACTGGCGTTGTTGCTGCGTAATCAAGATATATTCTCTTCATGTTATTTATTATATATTTTTATAACTTTTAATATTTCCTCAATCATTTCGTCTTTCTTTTTTTCATTACTTGTTTTCATGGCTGATTTAAAACAAGTATGTAAATGATCTTCCATCATCATTTGATGAGCAGATTTCAAAAGACCAATAGCAGCTAGATTTTGCTGCATGACATCAATACAATAGTCTTCCTTTTCCATCATCTCTATTATCTTAGTAATCAAGCTTTGAGCCTTTTTTAAGCTAATTAAAGTTTTTCCTTGTTCTGTTTTCATATTTTTATTTATTATGTTACCACTACCATAGGTATAGGTAAATTATATCTGTAAATAACAAATTGTCAAGTAAAATAAATCCCCTCTTTGCACTTTTGTGCTTAGAGGGGAAAATAAGGATTTAGTTCTAAATATTAGATTGCCTTACCTGCGAGGCAAAACAAAAATAAATTTTGTTCTCCCATTAAAAAATGTACGATTGTAGCGAGAACAGGACTCTTCTATTTTTCTTCCTTTCATAACTAAAAGTACCCTGTCTCTGGTTCCTAAGAATGCGTTGTGTTTTTCAATCGGATTGGTCGCGAAAAAAAGGCATTCTTCGTTCAGCTCGTCGTTTGTTTTTGCCACCTGATAAGGTAGTTCGGCTGGACATAGTCTTAACCCGACATCTTCAGCTCTTTTGTAAATTTCTGAACAGTCTCTAATGTTTTTTAAAAAGAGATTTGTCACTGATACAATTGTCAGGTCGAGTTTCTGTCCGCCTAATGTGACCGTCCTCCAAACCTCAAATTTAGGGAGGAATGCCATCAAAAGAATTCCTGCAAGCTCGTTTGGTTTTTCAATGTATCTTTGCATTTCTTTTGCAGATAACGGTGGCATTTGTTGGGCAACTGCCCCCAAAAATGCTGCTGTCTGTTTGTCTAAGGTTTTCACATCTTCCATGTGCTTTTTCCTGCTAGACCAATTCTCTCACAATTAGTCGTAGCCATAAAACATTGCAAGGTAATATCTTGTGGCTACGACCAAATAGTAAGCAATAGATATTAAAGAACTTTCTTAATTTAAGATTGTAAAATTATTATTTAAGATTGTCAATCTTTTACTTTCCTTCCTTATGTAAAGAAAAACACTGCTTTCGCAGTGTCTCACTCACGGCCCTACCACTTTCAAGTGAATCCGAATGAATCCACGTGGGTGACCTCATTCACTTGCCAAGGCAAGTAAATATATGGCCTCCCGATTGAAAGTTGTTCGGAATTTTGAAGGATAGGACCAGCTATATTATACCTTTAAATCTTCAAAACTTCAACTAACTGCTTAATCATTGCAACTACTACTGGGGCAGCTTGTAAGCTAACACATTGAACACCACTATCATCAGCAACAATCCAAGGTTCTTCAGTAGTTTTGACTTCCCCGTTCTCGTACTTAAAAGAATATCCGGGAGTCATTTCATATTCATCAGCATAGTCACGAGCAACGTCAGCTGGAATAGCATTTCTTAATTTAACCTTAGGAATTCCGTATAGAGTGTCGGCTTTCTTTAGAATTTCTTCATCCATTAACAACCTTTCCTTGATTGGCTCAATTCCCTTCTCATCACCTTCCTTCATAACCATTCTTCCGCCATCACAACCAGCTTCATCACAAATTAAGTAGAAATCTTTAGTTGCTTCATCGTATCCAATTTTTGAAGTGGGTAACAATTTCAAACTTCTTGAAGCATTACATTTAGGACAGATTCTTCTCCACTTAATTCTTTCATTAATAATGTTCATCGGAACATCAATCATGATAAAGATATCTGGGTCATCTCTGTAATCAACTAGGTCTCTGAAGAATAAGGAGAAACTAACTTGATCCATATTTCTTGGGAAGCCATCAAGAAGAATAACCTTTCCTTTTCTCTTGCTGATTTCTCTCTTTACTAAAGCCAAAACAAACTCATCAGGAAGAAGAGTTTTAGTGTCTCTATTTTCCATACTCCTAATTAAATCTTCTAAAGGAGAGAATCCTCGGTAATTCTTTTCTAAAAACTCAACTAGATCTTTTTTCTTTTCTGGGTCCTGAATTTCAAGGTCCAGAGCTCTAACCATATCACCTACTGATAAGTGAACTATTTTATCAACTCCCAAGACTTCGGCTAACATTTTAGAATAAGTTCCCTTTCCAGAGTTCTTCTTTCCTAAAAGATAAGCGATGAAGGTACCTGTTTCTAAATATTCCTTCAACTTCTCAATTTCTGGTCCGCATTTTAAGTTAAAATATTCGGCCCTTTCTTTTGGGTCAGCTAAATTAAACTTTCTGTCTCCTCCCATTTTTGTTTTGAAAATTGGAAAATCCATATTTTTATTTTTTACTAGTTATTATTTTATAATTTAGACCATCGGAAACAATCTTTATGTCTCCATTGGTATCGTTTCTTAATACTTTAATACCAAAATTATTGAGTCGTGTCAAAACTTCTTCAGTTGGGTGACCATAGGAATTTTTCCCAACCTGAATTACTGCCGCCAAAGGAGTTGCCTTTTGAAGAAAATCTTCTGAAGTCGAATACTTTGAACCATGATGAGCAACTTTCAAAATATCCACATCAATATTAGCTAAATCATTTTCTTTTTTTGTTGAAATATCTCCTGTAAAAATAAATGAACTGTCCATATATTTAAGCTTTGAAACGATAGCTGTATCATTACTTTCTTTAAATTCTTTTCCGTTTAAAGATTCTTTAGGGTTCATTATTTCTAGACTTGCCTCTCCTATAATTACTTTATCTCCAGAATTGGCATAATAGATATTAGTTTTCTCTTCATTAATCATCCTTTTCCACGCTTCAAACTTTTCTCCTTCTTTTTCTATTCCTGTCCATAGAATATTATCTACCTTGTAATTTTCTAGAACTGAAAGTAATCCAGTCATATGGTCGCTCTCTGGATGAGTAAGAATAACTAAATCTATCTCTTTATCGTTGAAAGGCATTTCTCGAGATAATTCATCTAACACCTTTGAATAACTTGGACCCCCATCAATTAATATTTGATATCCTCCGGGAGCTTCAATAAGAATAGAATCTCCTTGTCCGATATCAAAAAAGCTTACCTCAAGGTAAGCCGGAAAAGATAAAAAGATAACAAAAGGTAAAACTAAAATATTTAAAATTAAAAGTATTAAGAGAATGAGAACCGATTGCTTCATTTATCTAGCTTCTCGTTTAATTCCTTAATTAATTTTGTAGCATCGATATCATACATCTCACAAACATTTCCAATCTCTAAAACCTCCATTTCCATCCTAGCATGAGGACAAGAAATGCAAGGAAAATCAAATTTCTCTAGAACTTTTTGAGCCTTCTTATCATCTATCAACTTAGATAGTTTTGTTTTTTTAGTTACTTTCATTTTAATTACTCTTCTTTTTCTTCAATTGCTCCATAAGGACACAAATCTACCCCGCCACATTCAGCAACCTTATCTGAGTTGATAACAACTGCCTTACCGTCTTCTTCCATCTCGGTGCCTTCTGGACAAGATAATGTACAGCTTCCGCAACCAATACATTTATCCTTATCTACTTTATATTTCTTGTTTTTATTTTCCATTTTCTTATTTATTATTCTTTTTTTAACTCTATCCTAAAAAAGCAATTTATTCAAGATTTCTTAATTTTTAATAATTTTCTTCTCAGTTCCTTCTCTTAGTCTTTTAATGTTTTCCCGATGTGCCCAATATAGAATCAATACGCAAAGGAAACCAAAGCAGACATAGGCAATTGATTGCGTATAGAACCAAAATAGTAAAGGGACAAACCACACTACAATGAGATTAGTTAAACTCATTATTTTTATTAGTTTCAAAATAACAATCCATAGTAAAAAGAAAATTAACGAATACTGCCATCCAATTATTACCACCATTGATGCAAAAACTCCTGAGACGGCCTTACCGCCTTTAAATTTAAGCCAAACAGGAAAAAGATGTCCCAGCATTGGAGCAAGGATTGCTAAACAAATATACCAATCATTAACTAAATAATGCTTTGCTATAATGGCTGGCAATACCACTTTTAAAACATCTAAAAAACCAACTAAAATTGCATATTTAAGACCTAAGGCTCTTGAAACATTAGTTGCCCCAATATTTCCACTGCCTTGATCCTGGATATTAATATTTTTTAATTTAGCAATAATGTATCCAAAAGGAATAGAACCCAAAAAATAACCTAGGACAATTAAAGCAAATAGTATTACATTTTGATCCATATCTTCTTTTTTAAATTAATTATTAAAATAATTTATTCATCTTTCTTTTCTCTACTCATCATTTGCGTTAAAGCATCCATCGGATTCATGTCTTCGTATAAGATATGATAAACTGAAGAAACAATCGGCATATCTACTTTATGTTTTTTGCTTAATTGATAGACTGCTTCAGTAGTTGTTGCCCCCTCAATAATACTTGAAGTTGAGTTAACAATTTCATCTAATTTTTGTCCTTTAGCAATTTTTTCTCCCAATGTCCTGTTTCGACTTTCCGGGCTAATACAAGTAGTTGATAAATCGCCCAATCCAGCCAAACCATAAAAAGTTTTTCGTTTGGCTCCCATCTTTTCTCCTAATCTTTGTATTTCAACTATTCCTCGAGATAATATAGCAGCTTTAGCATTAGAACCAAAACCCAATCCATCAGATATTCCAGCAACTACCGCAATAATGTTTTTTAATGGACCGCCTAATTCAACTCCGATAACATCAGTTGATGTATATACCCTAAAATAATCATTGCTAAACATTTCCTGAATATTTTTAGCAATAGAATGTTTTTTTGAAGCGGCAACAACCAAGGCAGGTAATTTTTTCGCTACCTCAATAGCAATAGTCGGACCTGATAAGACTGCTGTTTGAACATTACCTAACTCTTCTTTTAATACTTCTGTCATTCTTTTTAAGGTTTTTTGTTCTAATCCTTTAGCAACATTAACGAAAACTTTTCCTTTTAAAGAAGCTCCTTCTTTCTTAATATTCTTAGCAACCTCTCTAAAAAATTTAGAAGGGATACTAAAAACAATATACTCTCCAAACTCAATTGCTTTCCCTAAATCTTTTTCAAAAACAATATCTAAAGGAATTTTTATTCCTTTTAGATAGGTTTCATTTTCCCTTTTTTTATCTAATATATCTAAATGTTCGGGAAAAGCGCTCCAAACCATAACTTCATGTCCATTATTGGACAACAGAATGGCTAAGGTTGTTCCCCAGGCTCCATCTCCCAAAATAGTTATTTTTGTTTTTTTCATATTGTTCATAATACTATTATACCCTAAACCTTCCTGTGGGCGCAAATATCCTTAAAGTCACAATACTGACAATGCCATCCAGGACTAGGCTTAAAGTTGCTCCTTTTAATCTTATCCATTATTTCTCTAATTTCCGCTTCAGTGTTTTCAATGTCATCCTCTTTGATATCAAAAGAGCAAGTTGAACCATCATCAAGATAATAATAAGTTAATCGCAAAGGATTAAGTCCTAAAACCTTTTTGGCCGCTACGGCATAAATCATTAATTGAAGTTTTTCGTCCTTAGCTAAAGTCTTTTTCGGTGACCCAGTCTTGTAATCAATAATCTCCACTCCATCTCCTAATTTATCTATCCTATCAATGGTTCCAATGAAGACATCTCCGTTTAGTTTTAAATTAAAATTCTTTTCTAGGGCTGGCTCGTCATTAATAAATAGTATTTCTGGCTTATCCTTAATGAAATCGTCATAAAATTGTTTTAAGCTCTCCTTCCCTTTTTCATAGAACTCTTTTTTAGCTACCGCAGAATCAAACCAATCACTAATCCATTCTTTTTCATAGATTTTTAATAAATCATCAAAGCTTAAAACTCCGAGTTTAGTTTTCTTTCCAAAAAGGTCCTTCTGCTCAGCTGAAGAAAGTTTCAATGACTCAGAAACAAATCGATGTAATGTTTGGTGCATACTCTTTCCGAAACTAAATACCGACTTTCCTCTCATTGGGATTCTAAAAATATTCCTAAACTTGTATTCAAGAGGACATTTTCTAAAGGATTCTAATTGAGAATAAGAAAAGTGGTCGGGCAAGAAAATTTTAAGGTCACGCCCAGAGCCGTTAGTTTCATTTGATTCTAATTTGAACCCAATTGAACGCTTAATACAAAATCCAGAGCTCCTAGTAAATTTTTGTTTGCTTAGAACCTCTTCATCAATCAACCCCGATTCAATTAAAAATCTAGAAGGCTTTTTTAAATCTTTACCGCCATAATCAGCTGCCCAAGTTAGAAACAATCCTTTCTTGGCACGGGTTAAAGCAACATAAAACAGTCTTCTTTCTTCTTGAATATGAAAATCTCCTTCAAGTAAAACCTCTTTAATTAAAGCTTCGGGAATTTCTATTGGGTTCCTTTTTTGGTCTGAGGGAAACTTTCTTGAAACCAAATTAGTTAAGAATACGTACTTAAATTCAAGCCCTTTCGAAGAATGGACCGTCATGATTCTCACAGCATCAAAACTCGAATCAATACTAGCTTTTATCGAACCCTCTTCTCCTGCTTCCAATTCCATTTGCAAGTTTTCCATATAGTAAAGAAGGCCAGAATCGTTTTGAGAGTTTTCGAAACTCTTCATTTTTTCAAAGAATTGGTCTATCATTTCCCATTTCTTCAAACTTTCTTCATTGTTCTCCGGAATATATTTTGCGTATTCTAAGTCGTTAATAACATGGATGAAGACTTCGCTCGCATTTCTCTCTTTTGAAAGCTTGTAGTGTTTTTTTAAATTCTCGACTAATTTTCTTAACTTAACCACAACATCTGATGTAAACTTACTCAAAAGATGGCTATCGTTTATAGCCTCAAAGATAGGAATGCCTTTTTTATCACTATACTGAATAATCCTTGAAACTTCCTCAGGAGAGAAATCCATCATTCTTAATATCCTGTAAAAATTAGGAGAATCATAAAAATTAAGAACGACTTTGAGATAAGAAATTAAATCAAGTATTAACGGGTTCGTATATAGTCCTTTAGAAGAAACAAATTGATAAGGAATGCCAGCCCTTTCTAGAGCGCGACAAAAACTATTCGCTGATTCATTAGTTCTTGTTAGAATAGCGAAATCAGAAAAATCAGCTCGACTATCAATTTCTTTTAACTCCCAAATCTTATTAATTACTCCAGTCACCTCATCATCAACCGTCTCAAAACCAAGCAACTCTATTGCTCCTGCCTTTCCTTGATTGCTTTTGAGTTTTTTATCAATTTTTTTATACGAGGTTAAGTCTATACCACGACCCTCGGCATTAGACACAATTCTTTCGACTTCACTTAATTTGCATTCCAATCGATTAGGATTATTCTTTTGAATAAATTGATAAGATAAATCAAGAATATTTTGAGGTGATCTATAATTTTCTACTAATACAACCTCTTTAGATTTAGAAAAATCATGTTTAAATCTTAAAACATTATTAAATGATGCTCCCTGAAAGGAGAATATTGAATTATGAACAACTATTTCTTGAGCTAAAAAATTATGAGTTTTTTCAATCTCTAAATCATAAACGAAACAAATTTTCTTTTCTTTCCTTATATTTACTATTTCATCGTAAACTATTTCATTACCTCTTTTTATTGGTAAACAATGGCCTTGTACTAAATTTTTTGCTGGTATTACAATTGATGGATTATTTTTTCTTATTTTTGTCTTAATATCGAGACCAAGTCCAGCATAGAATCTAAATTCTATAAACCCTCCTACTAGTTTTTGCAATTGCCCTGCCTTCCTCCCGATTTCTTTGATATTACTACTTTTGAATAAAAATTTTCTACCTTTTTTTGCTTTTGTAGTTTTAAATCCTGCCTGCTCTAACCTTTCTATTACATTTTTAATTGAAGTATTAATGCTTAAAATATGATTGACTTGAGGATTCCTAATATAATCTTTTAAATTTTTAGTTCGACTACTTCTGGAACATAATAAAATATTAATTTTAACTCTTTCTTTTTCTCCTCTATTTACAGCCTCTAAACAATAATGAAAATAATTTAAATCTATATTTAAATCTTTCGCCAATCTTGAAACTCCTCCCACCACATCTATTTCTTGATATAGCTTGTTTAATAGGTCATCTTTTATAATAGTCCCTTTTCTCTTGCAAAAACATCCAGTTGGTATTCCGTATTTCAAAGACCATAAAGTTTCATAATACCTAGCCTCACTATCGCTATTAAATGCCCTTAAGGCGATTATATTATCAGCTGACCGTTCTAGTTTTAATCTTGCTATCAAATTATCAGTTTTTCCTATTCTCCAGCCGATATCATCTCTAAACATTAAATAAACATAATGATAATCGCTTATCTTTTTTCTATCTGAAGAAGGAACCATGCAAAACATCTTATGATTATCTGTAACTGTTACTTCATTGCCATTCCTTGTTGTTATTGTTATCAGCTCAACTCTCTTTTTATTTTTAGAGACATCAGAAACTTTTGATAAACCAATATGTCCTCTTCCGACAGCAGTTAAAACAATATCGTCTTTTCTAATATCCTTAATTTTTTTCTTTTTAACCTTTTCTTTTTCCCACGTATCTATTAAGTTATTACCTGGCAAACACTGGTCATCGTCTCCGACAACTGTAATGTTATTTTCAGGAAAAGCAATTTTCTGGATTAATTCATATTGAACCCAATTAGTATCTTGGAATTCATCAACCATTATGTATTTAAACTGTTTTCTTTGTTTTTCTAAAATCTCTGGCCTCTTATCAAACAATTTTAAAGTATAATTTATTAAATCACCGAAATCCATTAAATTATTATCCAATAAAAGCTTTTGATAAACATGGTAAGCTTCAGCCACTTCTTTTATCATCTCGTATTCCTTTTGTTTGGTAACTAAATCTTTCTTGTCTTTAGATTTTACTGATTTTGAACCAACAGGAATATCATCCATGTTTAATTTTAAAGAATCGGCGTGTTCTAAATAGTTCTCGGGATAAATTCCTTCATTCTTGCAGTGACTAAAATGAGAAACCAAAGCTTCTATAAACTTAGTTGGATTACCAAGAGGACGATATTCTTTTAAAAAATTGAATTTATCAAAATTCTTTTTAATTAAAACCCAACTCCCTGTTTGTTCCAATAATTTGTAGTTAGTCGGAATTCCAATACTTAATCCGTATCTTTTTAAAATTCTATCGCAAAATGAATGGAAAGTTGATATCCAAAAGTCGTAATAGCCAAAAGGCAAAAGCTTTTCAACTCTTTCTTCCATTTCTCTAGCTGCTTTTTCAGTAAAAGTAACTGCTAGAATCTCCTCCGGTTTAATGCCTTTTTCCCTAATCAAATAGGCTATTCGATGAGTTAAAACAGTGGTTTTGCCAGTTCCCGCTCCCGCAACAATCAAAAGAGGTCCCTTGTCAAAGGTAACCGCTTCCTTCTGTTCTTTGTTCAATTTTAATAATAAGTCCTCTTCCATACATACATTATTATAGCCCATAAAAGGGAGAATTAAAAGAAAACAGCCCTAAGGCTGTTTGTTCTTTTCTTTACTTTTTAGTGTCAGTTTTGGAGCGATCATGTACCTCGTCTAAAAGATACATTTTCTTGCCAATGAATACTTTCATTTTTTTAATACCACCGATTACTTTCTGGATGCCAACTCCGAAACGAGATTCTTTAACAAGATTATCTACTTCTTTTTTTTCATCAAGAGAAACAGAGTTTTTGTCGTCACTATTCTTTACTGTGCTTTGAGCTTGTATTTTTTGAAAAATTTCTCTACCTTTTGAAATATCGCATTCTTCTTTTACCTCTCCTGAACTAATAATATCTTTATTATCTTTCGTTTCTATCTTCGCTTCATTATTTTCTATTTCTTCGCCTATCTTTTCGTTCATACTCCTAGATTATTAACTAATTCATTCTTAAAAATATTCATTTCTTCCTGTAGCAATCCAGCAAAGTTAGGAATTCTACTATCTAAAAGCTTACTTACTCCATCCATATCATTCTTTTCGAACATGCTGTTCAATTCAATTGCTTCTTCTTTGCTGATTTTATTAACTACTTTCAACAAAACTCTGTCTGAAATTATTTCACTCATTTCTTGAACTAATTCCTCTTGCTTTTCTGGAGCTAGACTTTCAAGCCCCAAGGCTTTTATCACATCGTCACATTTAATCAAAATTTTATTTTCCATAATTTTATTATTTATTTATGATAAAAATACCTTATATTATAGCTCGTCTTTTAAATCTTCACTATTTCTTGAATTTCGACCACCCCTCCTTAAATCGCTTGAACTAATTGTATCAATGTTATCTTTTCTTAAAGCATTTCTAAGATTAATTAGGCCAGCACCAACGCCCACACCGCCAAGTCCAGCCCAAAGAGCTTTAGCTGCTGGTCCGAATGATGCAGGTACGATTCCAGGAAGACCAAGGCTAGTCAAAAATCCTACTGGAGGAGCCGCAATCGCAACTCCTAAAATAGCTGTTCCTACAACAAGTTGAACATATTTATTTCCAAACACTTTCTTAACTTTATCGAACAATGCTTTCTTTTCTGGTTCTATTTGTTCTTTTTGCCTTAGGATTTTTTCCATTTCTAAGGTTAAAAATTCTTTGGTACTTCTTTCGGCAAAAGCAGCTTCTACTGCACCCTCCATCATTCCATTCTCTTTCATTACCCTTAGAATAACATCGTCGTAAGCTTTTTGACGATCCTTAAGGTCTTTCTCAACTTCGGCATCCTCGTTCCTCTTAAAACCTAATTTCTGCAAAAGACCAGTATGTCTCTTTTGATAATTTTTTACTGCGTCTAAATCCTTTTTTGCCTCCTTAATAGCTTTATACTGCTCATCTGTTAATTTTTCTGGTATTTTTTCAGCTTTACTTTTTTCAGAATCAACTGGCTCGGCTTGCTCGATTTTTTTTGGTGCTTCGGCTGGCTTCTCGGGAGCAGCCTCAGGTGCTTCTTTTTTAACTTCTGACTTCTCTTTAGAAGAAGTTTCAGAAGTCTTAGGAGCTTCCTGAGTTGGTTCAGACTTCTTCTCGGAAGCAGCCTCAGGTGCTTCTTTTTTAACTTCTGACTTCTCTTTAGAAGAAGTTTCAGAAGTCTTAGGAGCTTCCTGAGTTGGTTCAGGTTTATTTACTGACATTTCTTCTTTTTCAAAATCAAAACCACTCTTATAGTCTCTTATTAACTCTTCCGCATCTTCTTTTTTAGCTTTTTCTTCGTCTTTAATATGCTGCTCGTAGGCATCTTTGTAATCAGTTGGTAAGGCTTCTTCTGGAAAGTCCTCAGTACTAAAAGGTACTTCTTTGTTCATATTTTTATTTATTACTTATAATTAACTAACTCTTCTTTGCTTAATTTCTTGCTCTATAACGTCTTTACTCCTTCCATAAGTTAAAGAATAATAATCTTTAATATCTTTAACCCTCTCAAAGTCTCCTTTGATTGGAGGATAAGTTTTAACGTTGAACGGCTTAGATATCTGTCCGTCCATCATCATTTTAACATAGAAGTTAAAATTGTCAATTCCAATCAAATCTTGAGAATTAAAGACCGGCATAAACTCTTTTTCTAGGAATTGAGCATCTTCGGCTCCAACCCTGAATGATATTATCGTTCCCACATTGCCAAAAACACTATCCCTAATTAAATCAGGTAGTTGTCCAATGAATTGGTGAGATATAATCAATGACAATCTGTACTTTCTAGCTTCTGATAATATTTGCGAAATACTATTTGTCGCAAAGTTCTGGAATTCATCAATATATAGATAAAAATCTTTTCTTTCGCTTTCCTGAGTATCTGCCCTAGAGAAGGCGGCAATAGCTAATTTACTAGTCATAATCAAACCTAATAAACTACTATTCATTTCTCCTAGTTTACCTTTGCTTAGGTTAACTAAGAATATCTTCCTATTATCTAAGATTTCCCTAAAGTTAAACGAACTCTTAGTTTGTCCAATAATTGGACGCATGTAATCGTTAGAAATAAAAGTATCAAACTTAGAAGTAATGTAAGGCACCATATTTTTCAAGGCGGCCTCTCCTCCTGCTTGCTCGGCTTGCTTCTCCCAGAATTCTTTAACTAATATATTTTTACATTTCGCTAATAATCGGTGTCTAAACTCGACATCGGATAAAACCTTAGGAACTTCCATTAAGGTATATGTCTCACTGGGGTCGTCCATCAAGAGCATTAAAGCATTTCTAGTATACTGTTCAAACATTGGACCTCCAGTTTGTTTTAAATCGTACAACTTATCAAAAATATTAATCATCTCGTTAACGATAAAGGTTTTCTGTTCAGGGAAACGAATATCGTATTCAAGCATGTTTAAACCAACTGACCTTTCTAGATTGGTTGGGTCAAATAAAACTATATCTTCAATTCTTTCCTTAGGAACTTTACTTAAAACATCATCGACTAAATCTCCATGAGGGTCTAATAATCCAATTCCTTCGCCGTTATTAATATCTTGCAAGACCATATTAGACAATAAGGCTGATTTACCAGTTCCTGTCTGTCCAATAATATAGGCGTGTCTTCTTCGGTCATCGCTCTTTATTCTAATGTCCTTCTTTTCTTCTCGATATTCATTATAGCCCAACAACAATCCCTCTCTAGGTAAATCTGTTGGAGGAGTAGAGTTCTTAGCTTTAACACTTTTAATATTAGGAGTAGAAAACAAAGGAGTTGGAAAATGGAAAATACTAGTCAGTTCTTCTGAATTTAAAATATTCTTTTGTGCTGAATCGAATAATCTAAAACTGTATTGATAAACTAATTCTTCAGCACTTTTTCCTTTAAGCATTATCAATCTAAAACTATTTGTTTTGGGAGCGCTGAATTGCTCAAAAGAATTAGCCATCTGCATAAAGACATCTTCGCACCTTCTCTTGTCTTCAATTGAAACAACTAAACGAATATTTGTTTCGAAACTATCTTTACTTATTTTCTCTTCAAGCATCTTTAAAAGCATCTCATCAGTTTTAGACTGCATGAGTTTAGGCTCTTCTTTTCCTTTAATCGCGCTTAAAAAATTAGTAGCCCCCATCGCTTGATTGAAATTCTTTCCTTGGGCAACTTCATTGATAATCATTTTGCCCCTAGTGTGCCAATCGTTATTACCCTTCTTAATAATAACCTGAATAGCCGCTTCCTCGTTTTCATTAAGCTTAGTCAAAATATTAGTTATGCTTGAAAGTGGGTCAGTTTCAATGTAATTATATGTTTTTATGGGTAGATAATATGGTTTTGTCGTTTTCAAATAGCCACAAGAGATATTTTCGGTTGGAGAAAATATATTGTAGTCTTCTGATTTCTCAATCTGAGCATTAGGATAGATACTGTAAATTTCTTTTTCTACAAAACCTTCAAATCTTTTAGGAACAGCTACGTAAAAAAATATCTGTTCTTTTATTTTTCCTATTTCTAGAGCAATCCAAGGGTCTACTCCTAATAATCCGTCCTTATTAAGGGAGGTTAAGCTACTGTAAAAATCCTCCATTAACCTTATCCAGTCTTTTTCTTGCTTACCTGCCTTTTGAACTTCTTCAATCGACTCTTTTGTCATTCTCACTGAAAACAAAGTAAGCTCTAATGATTCTTTTAGTGCTTCTGATTTGTTTCTTTTTTTGAACAAAAATACAACAACTGACAGTAGGACAACTGCTATTACGAAAATTAAATAGTAAATATCGTATTCATTAAAAATAAACATATTATTGATTGAATCTATTATAGCAACATATAAAATAAAATGGAACAGTTTTAAGTATAAATACTTTTTAAATATTCTTTATTTTTACTTTTTTCCTTGAATTTAGATACCACCTCTTCGGGTTTTTGTTTTAAAATATTTATTATTGCTTTTTCTATGTTTGAATCATTCTGTAATTCTTTCCAAATATTTCTAACCTTATCTAAGCCGTATTCTTTATCTAAAAATAAGTAAAATAGAATAGTCGCCTTGTTTTTACTATCCCAGTTGCCATCATTCAGACTAAAAGAATCTATTTCTTCCTTACTTACCATTCTTTCATCAAAAGAGCCCCTTATTTTCTCTCCCACATAAGAACAAATTGCTTCTTGCTCCCACTTATTATCAGTATTATCGTTGCCATGCTTTTTAAAAAAAGAGTTGATATGAGTTGTTTCGTGAGCAAAAGCTGATAGTATATCTAATTTCTTTTTCTCTTTAACTTCTTCCAAAGCAAAACCTCTCTGTCTGCCATCTTCCAGCTCTTCTTCATTAGGAATCTGTGCATATTTTACGATTATTTTTTCACCAGTCTCTGGATTAATGTGAAAAAAAGCATTTCCATTTTCGATTAATTTTTCATCATTATCAATATTTTCCCTAACAAAATTATTAAAAATTTCTCTACTTGAAAAAGAATAATAACTTACGGTATCATTCTCTGTTTTTTCAACTCCTAAAATATTGTTAACTTTTTCGTTAATATCGTATATATCTTTTTCGTTAATATTAACAAAATTATTAATCTCGTTATCAAGATAAATTTCTATTTTTCTTTCTTGTTCATTATTATTTATATTTTCAAAATTATTCATATCTTTTTACTTTTTCATATAGATAGCTTTCTCTTGATTATCAAACTTCTCGATTGCGTATCTTAGCATGGTTCTTGGCATTATTTTGTAGTATTTTTCCAAGAAAATAATCTCGACCTTCTTATCTCTCTTTCCTAGCTCCCTCAACATCCAGCCAACTGCTTTATGAATCAAATCGTGCTCGTCTTTTAACAATATTTCTGAAAGTTTTAAAACGTCTTCGTATTCTTTATTTCTTAATAAGGTGAAAGTAGACAAGATAGAAATTCTTCTCTCCCACAAATTATTTGACTTAACTAATAAATACAATATTTTTCTTTCCTTTTTATTCTCCAAGAGAAAATTGCCGACAATCTGCGGCGCAGTCAAATCAACTAAGTCCCAATTATTAATATTCTTAGTATTTTTTAAATAAAATTCGTAAATCTCTCTTTTATTATCTGCCTTCTTGTATTTCTCAACCAAGATAAGCATTCCGGTCATTCGATGTTCGTGAACTTTACTGTTTAATAATTCTTGAATATCTTCAAGAGAGACTTCTTTAACCTTCTTTGCAATCATTCTTTGAACTGGAACTCTGATTCCCCAAAAAACATCTCCTTCGCCATATTGTCCTTTTCCAGTTTTAAAAAATCGAGACAATATCTTTGCCTGCTCATCATTCTTCTCGCTTCTTAATTCTTTTAATACTTTATTAATCATTTAATTTTGCTCCAAAATTCAATTACCGCTCCAATTAAACAAAGGATGCCGAAAATAAAGGTAAATTTAGAAAAATTAATCTTCTTTGAAAAATCTAATAAAAGCTTTAACGAAATAATACCGAAGATAAAGCTAGATAAAACTGCAATCCAAGATGAAGAAACAATAGTAGGATTTTCTAAATAGAGATATAGTGATGTTCCCAATACTACTGGTACGGAAATTATATATGACTTTTTTAATATTTCGGTTGTGTCATTTTCGGTTAAAGCTAATCCAAACATTGTTGAACCAGAACGAGATACACCCGGGATAGCCGATACTGCTTGCAATAATCCAACAATAATCGAAGAAACATCTTTATTAAGCTTTAATTTGATGTTATTCTTCTGGAACCACGAAGTTAAAAGTAATCCACAGCCCATTAAAAGCAATAATCCATAACCCATAGAAAACTGCTTAGTTGCTTTGTAAACAAAGAATCCTAATGTTCCAGAAATAAAGGTTACGATAAGGAAAAACCTCAAAAACTCCTTATCCTTAAATAAAGCTAAATTAATCCAGTCTTTCCAAAAATATACCAATACGGCCAAGACTGTTCCTAAATGCAAAAACAAAGCTAAATCAACACTATTAAAATCCTTAACTAAATAATTAGAGGCTAGTGCCACGATTCCTTCGCTTGAAACTGGTATCCACTCAAATACTCCTTGTAAAAAACCCAATAAAATATAATCCCACATATTATTTTTCTATTTTAACAAATCTATACTGACTAAATTGATCTTTAAAAAACTCGAACTTCGAATATTTATTTTTAACAATCTCTTCAATCCACTCTTTTTGCTCTTGGTCAAATTCAAGATATATAACTCCCTTTTCTTTTAAATAATTAATGGCTTCATTCAAAAAAATCTTAATATATTCCATTCCATCATTTCCGCCATAAAGAGCAACCGACGGTTCAAACATTTTAACATCTTCTCCCACTTCATCAATTCTACTTTCCGCAACATAGGGAGGATTGGCTAAAATATAATCATACTGCTTTTCAATGTTTGAAAAAACATCGGTCTTAATTAAATTATATCTTTCTTTTTCAATATTATTTAAACCAAGATTAATTTCAATTTGTTCCAAGAATAAATCTTCTTTCTCTCCAAAATCACAAAAAGAATTATTTACATTCTTTAAAATTGAAATTCCAATACATCCAGAGCCAGCAAACAAATCAAGACACGTTGCCCCCTCTTTAATTTCTTTAATAGCAATATCAACCCAGTACTCTGTTTCTTCTCGTGGTATTAATGGTCTTTTAGATAAATCAATTCTTGCTCCCAAAAAATCTTTAAAGCCTCTTTTGTAATCTTCTGGCAAATCCATATTATCCAACAATTAAAAATGCGGCCAATATTCCAATAATGATTCCTCCGGTTATCTCTAGAGCACTATGACCTAATCTCTCTCTTAGCATATCCATATCTTCTTCTTCCTCTTCGTTGTACATTTCTATTAATCTATTTAATGATTGAGCTTGTTTTCCAGCTGCACCTCGAATAACCTTAGCATCGTAGATTATGAAAAAGGCTAGAATAATAGAAATAGCGAAAAGAACTGAATCAAAGCCCGAAATTATTCCCACTGCAGCTGATAACCCAGCAACAGTAGCACTATGAGAAGAAGGAAAACCTCCGGGCAAAGAATACAAATCAAACCTAAATTTCTTTTGTTTTATAGTTAAAACAATGGCTTTCATTGATTGAGCAATGAACCAGCCCAATAATGCTGATGCCAATGCCTTATTTAGTAATAATTCTTGTATCATATGTATATATCCTATCAGATTTAGTCCTTAATATCAAAGATTTTACTAGACTCCTTGAACCCCTTAATCATCTTGGCTTTATGTTGCGGAACGTTAAAATACTCAGCAATTAATTCAATTATTCTCTTATTGGCCATATTTCTTTCGGCTTCCTCCTCAACAAAAACATCGAAGCTGTTTTCACTCTTCTTTACTATCTTTTCTTCTTTTGAGTTAGGGAAGGCTTTTACTTTAATCAACATATTTCTTTAATATTTTAAAGTCTTTCTTTAAAACATCTTTCATTTTCGGGTTATATAATGCAACTGCTGGATGATAAAAAGGAATAATTGTTTCTTTGCCTTTGAAAACCTTGCCGTGAATCTTACCAATAACATCAATCTCTTCACCGAACCCAAACTTATCCATTATGAATTTCATTGAAAGTCTGCCTAAGGGACAAATGACATTAGGAGAGATGAGTTCAATTTGTCTTTCGATAAAACGGCTACAAGCTTTGATTTCTTTTTCCGACGGGTCCCTATTTTCTGGTGGCCGGCATTTAATAATATTACAAATATATACTTTCTCCCTGTCTATTTTCACCGCAGCCAATAATTCATTTAGAAATTTACCAGACCTTCCACAAAATGGAATCCCCGACTCATCTTCTTTGGCTCCCGGAGCCTCACCAACAAACATTATCTTTGCCTTCAAACTTCCTTGTCCAATTACTGGAGCCATTCTTTTCTTGCACAAAACACACTTCTTGCATAATAAAGCATCTTTAGATATCTTCTCAAGTTCTCTTTCTTTCTTGGTTAGCATATGAAAATATTATCACAATTTAAGTAAACAAAAAAGCCCCGAGCGGGGCCTTTTAAAACTAATTTATCTCTAATAAGTCAACTTCGAATATCAAAGTGGCATTTGGAGGAATAATTCCGCCAGCACCATTTGCTCCATAACCTAATGATGAAGGAATAGTTAGCTTTCTCTTTTCTCCAACTTTCATACCAAGCATTCCCTGCTCCCAACCTTGAATAACTCTATTCTGTCCTAAGGTAAAAGAAAATGGTGCTCGGCCGATACTTGAATCAAACTTAGTTCCATCTTCTAATGTTCCTGTGTAATCAACAGAAAGAGTATCTCCTACTTTAGAAACTTCTCCTGTTCCCTCTTTTAATATTTCTACTTTTACTGTATCCATCTTTTTAAAACTGATTTGCGATGTATTTTCTGAATACATATTAGCCGTTAGTTCTTTCGGCTTCATCAAAAGAAAAAATACAAAAACAATAATCAGCAATATTAATATTAATAAAATTGTTTTATTGTTAACTTTCATAGTCTTATTTAATTTCATAAGAAACATTCACTGTGACCTCTACTTTGTTTTCTCCTACAATAATCTGCATATTATTTCCAGTGCCTGTAGTGGCTGCTCCTGTTGAGTTATAAACTGGAGAAGAATAAGATTCAGTATAGCCAACTACCTTACCCAAACCAACTTTCAAATTCTTAGCAATTTCCGCTGCTTTAGTTTGTGCATTAGCAGTAGCTTTTTCCTTAGCATCTTTCTTTAATTCTTCTTCATTGCTAATTATAAAGGTTAAGCCTGAAACTTGGCTAGCTCCACGAACAATCGCAGTTTGAATATTGTTTCCAATTTGTGTTTGGTCTATCATTTTAACTTCAAGCGATTCAACAGCTTGATAACCAACAATAACTCTTTTTCCTAAGGGGTAGACTGTTAAATCAACTCCCTTTGTTTGCCACTCATATTGAGGATAAACATTGAAATCAATCCTTCTCATGTCAGTATCATTAATGTACTGATTCTTAAAAAAGGCTTTTACTAATTCAACTTTTTGTTGATTATTAGTTAGGGCCATATCAAGTGTTGTCGCTTCTGTAATCATAGTAAACTTTACCAAGGCAACGTATTTTGGTTCAACAGTGCTTCTTGCTGTCTCAGAAATAATAATTGTATTGTTTCCTGAAGATGCACCTAGATATTTAGTTGCTTTTGAAGTGTTACTGATTGCAAAAAAAACATAGACAGTTAAAACAACTAAAAAAACTATTCCTACTATCATTAAAATTTTAATGACAGGATTCTCTGTTCTCGCTTCTTTTTCGAAATATTGTGCTTCCATTTTCTTTTAAATATAAATTAATCTTATTATGCTTGCGACCTTTAACTGATTTTAGAACCAGGAACAATTTCTTTCTCTGGAACTAAAACCGATAAATTATTATTATCTTTTACGGCCAAGACCATTCCTTGGCTTTCGAGACCCATTAACATTCTTGGTTCAAGATTGATTATAACAATGACTGTCTTATTAATCAATTCTTCAGGAGTATAGGTCTTTCCAATTCCTGCCAAGATTTGCCTCTTTTCTTCTCCTAAATCTATTTGTAGTTTTAAAAGCTTGTCTGACCCTTCGACTTTTTCTGCCTCAAGAATCTTTCCCGCCCTTAAATCAACTTTTTCAAACTCTTCAAAATTAATTACGCTTTTGATTTCCATAATCCGTGTATATTACAATATATTCTTACTGATACTTCACCCTCGATATTGAATTCGGCCGAAGGATTGTCTCCTGGCTTTAAAAATACTCTACAATTATTTACCTCTATCCATTCAATATAATGAGCCTCTTCCATTGGATGAGGAACTGCTCCAACTTTAACTATAATACCTTTTTCCGTCCTTTCAATCACAGGAACATGTTTTTCTTTTCCCTCATCAGTTTCTTTTTCTATTTGTTTCTCCATCGGTTGCCCACAACAAACTAATTCACCCATACCTGTATGAACCACCTCAACAATATTGCCACAAATATTGCATTTGTATATTTCTTTCTGATTAGTCATATATTTGAATATTTATGTTAATACAAATATTTTAACACTGAAAAGAGAATAAGAAAAGACCCCCGAGTGGGGGTCTTGAGTAGTTAGCGATTATTCACCTCTGAAGTTGTTTTCCTTCATTGGTCTTGCTTCGTCAACAATCATTTTTCTTCCTTCTAAGTCAGATCCGTTGAACATTTCTTTTGCTTTAGCAGCCTCTTCTTCAGTGGCCATTTCAACAAAACCGAATCCTTTTGATCTTTTGCTAAACTTGTCGATAATGATTGAAGCTGCTGCTACGTTGCCAGCTGCTGCGAACAAATCTTTAAGAGAAGCATCAGTTGTGCTGTAAGGAAGATTTCCTACGTATAACTTCTTTTCCATTTGATTTTGAAAATTGATTAATAAACGACCTACTCCTACTCTGTAGAGAAGAGCACGACACCATGTGTGTTTAAGCCAAGGATACCGTAATTACCTATCAATGTCAATAGAATCATATTATTGGAGCATATTCTCCTAAACTTTTTCTTGTGCTATAATCACTGCATAATATAAACAAAAACTATGAATAAATTAATAAAAGCTCTTTTAGCTATTATCATCCTTTCTGCAATTATTTACTTCGGCAGTATCTATTACGAAAACCAAAAAAAAGATTATGCCCTAAAACAAAAAATTGGGCAGATGTTAATTGTTGGTTTCCGCGGAACTGACATTGATAGAAATTCATACATTTCTAAAGCCATGAATGTTTTAAATCTGGGAGGGGTAGTTCTTTTTGATAAAGATAATCCTTCTTCAGGAACAATCACTAGAAATATCACTGGCGTTGAACAAACAAAAAAACTAGTTAGTGATTTAAAGAAATACTCTCCCTCTCCACTATTCATCGCGATTGATGCTGAAGGTGGCTACGTTAACAGACTAAAAGAAAAGTATGGCTTTACATATATTCCTTCCGCTCAAGAAATGGGAAAAGGAACAGTTGAAGAAACAAAAAATCAAGCTAATATCCTAGGGCAAGAATTAAGCTACTTTGGAATCAATATGGATTTCGCTCCCGTAGTTGATGTTAATGTGAACCCATTGAACCCTATTATCGGAGATTTAGAAAGGTCTTTTAGCGAAGACCCACAAAAAGTTTACGAACACGCTTCGAGCTTTATCGATGGACTACATCAAAACAATATCATCACCTCAATCAAACACTTCCCTGGACACGGTAGCTCAACTTCTGATTCTCACCTTGGTATTGTTGACGTAACTAATACTTACAAACAAGAAGAATTAATTCCTTATCAAAAGTTAATTGACGCTGGTTATTCTGATATCGTGATGACTGCTCACATCATTAATACAAATATTGACCCAGTCTATCCCGCAACACTTTCTCCTTTGTTTATAAAAAACATCTTAAGAGACCAATTGAAATTCAATGGCGTCATTATTTCTGATGATATGCAAATGGGAGCAATCGTTAATAACTACGGCTTCGAAGATGCGATTATTAGAGCAGTTAATGCGGGATGTGATATGTTGGGACTTTCTAATAATGGAACAACGTATGATGAAAAAGCTCCTTATGACGCAGTAGACATCATTTACAAAGCAGTTAAAAAAGGACAAATATCGGAACAGCAAATTAATGATTCTTACAACCGAATCCAAGCATTAAAAGAAAAATACGGAATAAAATAGTATGAAGATAAAAGACCCCGTCAGTGGAATAAGTCATTTAATTGGAGCAGTGCTTTCCTTAATCGGAACAGTTGTTCTTCTTTACTCTGCCTACAAACAAAATGATTTAACAAAAATAGTTTCTTTCTTTATCTTCGGAGGAAGTATGTTTTTCCTATATACATCAAGTGCTCTTTACCACCTCTTCGGACATTCACCGGAAGAAATTGATGTCTTTAGAAAAATAGACCACGCTATGATATATATTCTGATTGCTGGTACATACACTCCCTTCTGCTTAATTGCCTTAAAAGGATTTTGGGGTATTTTAATCTTAGCAATCATTTGGACCTTGGCCACTGCAGGAATATCAACTGTTTTCTTTAAATCATTCTGGACTAAAGTTCCTCGCTGGTTTGCTACTGGATTATATATGGGCATGGGACTAGTTATCGTCTTCTTTATTTACCCTTTACTCCAAGCAACAAACATCCAAACCGTTATTTGGCTTTTAATCGGTGGAGTCTTCTACCTTGTCGGAGCAGTAATTTATGCCATGAAAAAACCGAACCTTTCTAAAGACTTTGGCTTTCATGAACTTTTCCATATTTTTGTTCTTTTAGGAACTATCGGTCACTTCTGGGCAATTTACAAATACATATGTTTCTTGCCAAGATAAAAATAATAAGATATATTGTTGACAAAAATAAATAATAAATATAATATCCCTTCTAGTTTCTTGTTAAGATAATAGAGGGACACAACATGACTATGCATTATTGCCCCGTAATCGTATATCACTGTATCGATTTTAGACTAATCAAGGAAACGATGAGGTTCATCGATGAAAGATATGGCCTTGGTAAATGCGACATTGTTTCGGTCGCCGGAGCTGGTAAAGGAATCGCTGATAAAGAAAAGGAGGAAGAAAACGGAGAAAACATTAACGAAGAAAGGATTATTGATGATCATAAAAATTTCAGATGTTATTTATTAAGACAAGCAAAATTGTCTTACAACCTTCACGGTTCAAGAAAGGTTGTCCTCATTCACCACAGCGATTGCGGTGTATACAACAACAGTTACGTATTCAATTCTGGAGAAGAAGAAAAACAAAAACAAATTGAAGACATGAGAAAGGCAGAAGTCGTTATTAAGAAACTTCTTCCTGACGTAACCGTCGAAAAGGTTTGGGCTCAGATGCTCGACCCTCACGGAGAAAAAGTTAACTTTATTATCGTTGATTAGTGCCTAAACAATATTAATCAAACAAAAAAAGAAGAGACCATCGCGTCCCTTCTTCTTTTTTTTATTTATTATCTTTTCTTTTCTGTCTTATTCTTTCAATTTCACTTAAATATTGTTTTCTTAAACGGATATTATTAGGAGTAATTTCTAAATATTCATCATCACTCATAATGCTCAATCCTCCTTCTAAGGTAACTCTTACTGGAGGAGTTAATTTAATTGCTTCATCAGACCCAGATGCACGCATATTTGAAAGCTCTTTTCCTTTAGTTGGATTAACGGCCATATCGTTTCCTTTAGAAACATTTCCAATAACCATTCCTTCGTAAACATCTTCAGCGTGACCAATATATAGAACTCCTCTTTCCTGCAATCCCCATAGAGAGAATCCAGAAGACTTACCGGTAACCATTGAAGTCATAGAACCGACGGTTCTCATCTCAATCTCACCAGCATATGGTCTAAAACCTAGCACTCTACTGGCTAAAATGCCCTCTCCGCGGGTGTCCATTACGAAATCTGGCTTATATCCCAATAGCCCTCTAGTTGGCATCTCAAAAACGATTCTAGTGTGTACCTGTTCTGGCCTCATTTCAGTCATAATTCCCTTCCTCTTAGAAAGTTTTTCAATCACGACACCTGACATTTCATCAGGAACGTCAATGATTACTTCTTCGAAAGGTTCTAACTTTTTGCCCTCTTCTTCTTTAATAATTACTTGAGGTTGAGAAACCTGTAATTCATATCCTTCTCTTCTCATTTTTTCTAGAAGAATAGCGATGTGTAATTCTCCTCTGCCATATACTTTGTAAAATTCAGTTGAATCAAAATCAATTTTTAAACCAACGTTAATTTCTAACTCCTTTTCTAATCTTTCTCTAATCTGTCTGTTAGTAACATACTTTCCATCTCTGCCTGCAAAAGGAGAATTGTTAACTAAAAAGTTCAAAGAAATAGTTGGCTCATCAATGCTAATAACTGGCAATGATTCCTGCTCTGGAGAATTACAAATAGTTTCTCCAATGAAAATATCAGCGATTCCTGCAATCATAACAATATCTCCGGCTGATGCTTCTTCAGTGTCTCTTCTGTCTAGGCCGTAGAAAGAATAGATTTTAATAATCTTTCCTTTTCTAGTTTCACCATTAATTCCTTTTACAAAAACCTCTGAACCATTTTTAATCTTTCCCTCATAAACTCTGCAAAGAGCTAATCTGCCCAAAAAGTTATCATAAGCAAGGTTAAATGGTTGAGCTCTTAAAGGTTTGGCGGCTAATTCATCAGAAGAAGCAACTGGAACTTTTTCCAAAATTAAATCTAATAATGGAGTTAAATCTTTTGATTCATCTTCCATTTTTAATTTAGCAACTCCATCTCTTCCAACAGCATAGACACATTCAAAATCAAGCTGCTCATCATTAGCGCCTAAATCCATAAACAACTCTAAAACCATTTCTTTCACTTCTTCTGGTCTAGCTGCTGGCTTATCAATCTTGTTAATAACAACAATTGGCTTCAATCCTAACTCCAATGATTTCTTCAAAACAAATTTAGTTTGAGGCATCGGACCTTCCTGAGCATCAACGACCAAAAGAACAGAGTCAATTGACCTTAAAACACGCTCCACTTCAGAACCAAAATCAGCGTGTCCAGGAGTATCCACGATGTTAATCTTTGTATCCTTGTAGAAAACAGAGGCATTCTTCGAATAAATAGTAATTCCTCTTTCTCTTTCCAATTCATTTGTATCCATTGTAAATCCCTCTTCGGCCACACCAGTCTGCTTCATTAAAGCATCTGTTAATGTTGTTTTACCGTGGTCTACGTGGGCAATAATGGCGATGTTCCTTATTTCCATAAATTTAAAAAATCTGCCAATAAAGCAGAAAGCTTCTTTATTAATATATAATATATATAGAATAGATTTTGATTTTTGTCAAAAAAAATATCAGCCATTTGGGCCGAATTTAGCAATACTTTAAAAGTTGCTTAAAATTGAAATGCTTGCCATGGACGCATTTGCTACCCGAGCAATCATTGCAATTTCCATCACAACCCTTAAAAAAGTTACTCTCAGCACACTCAGGATTTATGCAATTCTTACAGAATAAATGTGTCCTAAGAAAATCGCAAGGGTTCTTACAAGAAAAGCAACATCCTTTACATTTACCCTTGGCTGTGAAAATGGTAGAACTGAATCTTCCTATCGTAATCACACCTCCTTCTGTGGCACTGTTAATTATTCTCAATCCTTTACAAAAGAATTAATAACTTTTCGCTTTTGTTGTTGCGAACTAAAAACAGTATACCATAATACTGTTTTTATTCAATCTTCTTGTTTTTTAAAGAAAAAACGACTAGTCCTTTTTCTTTAATCAGCTCTTCTTGATTAAAGGTATTTAATTTGAAGTTTAATACATATCCAACTTCTCTCTCTATTGTTCTTCCTGTATATTCCTTAGTCTTAGGATTCCATTCTTCAAGAATAATCGTGTCCCCCTCTTTTATTTCGAAATCGTTCAATCTTAATTCGAAATTCTTTTTATTAGAATTAACTAATTCGTAAAAATCTGGAGGAATTTTCTTCTTGATTATGGCCATACTACAATTTACCTTTAACTTCTAAATCAAACCTTTTAAAGAAATTTGCCATGTATTCATGTCTTTCTTTGGCAATTTCTTTTCCGGCTTTAGTTAATATACTAGCTTTAACTTTTCTCAATTTGTAATAGTATTCTAATAGAGCGGTATCTTTCTTAGTATAAGCATAGTCTTTTGCATTTTCTGCAACTTCTTTCTCGTTGCCTACATAGAGAAGGCCTCCATAGAAACCAGCAAAAAGAAAATCTCTAGCTACTCCAACCGCTCCGATTGAATCTAACTTATCAGCATCAAATAAAACCTTGGCTTCAATAGTTTCAGGCTTATGATTATTCCTGTAACGGTGCGTCAGAATACAATGTCTTATATTTTCAACAATTTCTTTATCTAGATTGTATTTAGACAAAATCTTTTCAGACAATTCAAATCCTATCTCCGCATGACAAATCTTTCCTTTCTTATCCATTTCTTCCTTACGTCCAATGTCGTGAAGGTATGTAGCTATTCTAACAATTCCAATATCTGCTTTTTCCTTTTTGGCAATCTTAACGGCTAGATTATGCACTCTTTCAACATGAGTCCAGTCGTGACAGCTACTAGCATCAACAAAATATGTCTTTGCTATTTTTTCAATTTCCTCAATTATCTTATTATTTATTTTCATTTTATTTCCCACAACAATGCTTATACTTCTTCCCACTACCACAAGGACAAGGGTCGTTTCTACCTATTTCTTCTTTTGAAGCACCACTGCCTCTGTCTTCAGAAATAGCCTGCATTTGGTTGGGTGTATTCTCTACTTTAATTGTTGCTCTCATAATACTTTCTACTATCATTTTTTCGTAATTATCTAACAACTCTCTAAACATGATGTGAGCTTCTTTCTTGTATTCAACCAATGGGTCTCTTTGTCCATAAGCTCTTAGCCTAACTGAGTCCTTCAAGCTTTCCATGTTCTCTAGGTGCTCTATCCAAAGATTATCAACCACTCGTAAAGCCGCAATCTTCTCAATTTGTCTCATATTATCAGTTCCAGTTTCTTTCTCTTTCTTTTCGTAATCTTCAAGGGTATAGCCATATTTCTCCAATAAGGGCGAGACTGTTTCTTTTAGCTCTCCCTTTTCTGCCTGTTCTAATATCTCTATTCTTTTTGAGTAGATTGTTTCTCTTTGTTTATTCAAAACATCGTCATATTCCAAAATATGCTTTCTGGCATCAAAGTTGAATCCTTCAATTTTCCCTTGAGCTGATTCAATGCTTTTAGATATCATTCCATTTTCAATTGGAGTATCTTCAGGAATATTAAATCTTTCCATCAATCCCTTAATTCTATCTCCACCGAAAATTCTAATAACATCGTCGTCTAATGAAACGAAAAATTGAGTTGTTCCTGGGTCTCCTTGTCTTCCTGCTCTTCCTCTTAATTGATTATCAATTCTTCTTGCTTCATGTCTTTCCGTTCCAATAACATGTAAACCTCCTAATTTCTTAACTTCTTCATTTTCTTCTGGTGTTGATGGCTTTCCTCCTAGATATATATCAACTCCACGACCAGCCATGTTGGTCGCAATAGTAACTCCGCCTTTTCTTCCGGCTTGGGCAATAATTTCTCCTTCTTCTTCGTGATGCTTAGCATTCAAGACTTTATGAGGAATACCTTCCCTAGATAGTAATTTATCTAAATATTCATTCTTTTCAATTGAGGTTGTTCCTACTAGAACTGGCTGCCCAGTTTCGTGTTTTTCTTTAACCTCCTTGGCAACTGCTCTAAATTTAGCTTCTTCGGTTTTGTAAACTTTATCAGGTAAATCTTTTCTAACAATATTTCTGTTGGTTGGAATAACAACAACATCTAAATGATATACTTTATCAAATTCTTCAGCTGATGTTTCAGCTGTTCCAGTCATTCCCGCTAATTTCTTATACATCCTAAAATAGTTTTGGAAAGTAATTGAAGCAAGAGTGATTGACTCTGGCATGATTCTTACTCCTTCTTTAGCTTCAATCGCTTGGTGAAGTCCGCCTGACCATCTTCTTCCTGGCATCATTCGGCCAGTGAATTCATCAACGATTATAATCTCTCCATTGCTAACAACATAATCTTTGTCTTTTTTAAAGATTATTTCTGCTTTTAATGCCTGCTCTAAGTGATGAAGATACTTTATTCCTCTTTCATCATAAATATTTCCCGCATTTAAAATTGCTTCAACTTTATCAATTCCTTTTTCAGTTAAAGTTACGGCTCTTAACTTTTCATCAACTTCATAATCTCCTTCCTTGCTTAACTTAGGAATAATTTTAGAAAATTCTGTATACCATTTAGAGCCTTCTTCATCAGGAGCAGAAATAATTAATGGGGTTCTAGCTTCATCAATTAAAATAGAATCAACTTCATCAACAATTGCAAAGTTATACCCTCTTTGCATTCTTTGCTTCAAATCATAAACCATATTATCCTTTAGATAATCAAAACCAAACTCATTGTTTGTTCCATAAGTAATATCACAGTCGTAGGCTTCTTTTCTTGAACAAGGCTTTAAAAAATCTTCCTCTACTAAAAACCCTCCGAGTTCATCTCTTGTTTCATCTTTATTTTCTTCAGCTTTTTTAAATGATGGGTCGTAAATAAATGATTGGTCATGATTAATACATCCAACAGTTAAACCTAGGAAATTATATATCTGTCCCATCCAAACCGCGTCTCTTCTAGACAGGTAATCATTCACAGTAACTAGATGACATCCCTTGCCAGAAAGAGCGTTTAAAACTAGCGGCAATGTTGCAGTTAATGTTTTTCCTTCTCCAGTTCTCATTTCAGCTATCTTTCCTTGATGCAAGGCTGTTCCTCCAATTAACTGACAATCAAAATGTCTTTGATTAAGAGTTCTCTTGCCCGCCTCTCTCACTAAAGCGAAAGTCTCAGGCAAAATATCATCTAGCGTTTCTCCGTCAGACACTCTTTTTTTAAGATCTTGTACCTTGGCTTTAATTTGTTCCTCGTTTAAAACTGAAACTTCAGCCTCTAAAGAATTAACTTTATCGATTATAGGCTTTAAACTGTTTGCGTATTTAGTATTTGCGTTGCCGAAAAGGCTGTCTAGAAATGCCATATTGTTTTAGTTATTATACCATTCCATACTATATTAAGATAGATAAAACGTCAAAGAATCTCTCGAGAAGCAAAATTGTAATAAAATAGTTTATTCTATTATCTACAATTAAAAAAGGCGCCCTAGTAGGCACCCTCTTTTTTATTTCTTCATTTTCCTTCTTTGTTCTAATGAATTTTTTTCTTTATGTTTTTTAATCTGCACCTCTAGTTCTTCCCTGACATCAACTAAAGCAGAATGAAAGTCTTCTTTTTCTGCAACAGCCCTTAGCAATTTTCCTCTTGGAACTTCAACTTGAACTTCTGCTCGAAACAAATCTCCTTTTTGATGATGTTTGGTTGTTTTCCCAAGTTCAACTTCAATAATTAAATCAGGATTTCCTGGAAGTAACTTTTCTATCTTTTTAATTTTTCGATTAACTAATTTTAATAAGTAATCTGTTAGTTTAATATTAGTTGCTTTGATTTTTATGTTCATATTTTAAAAACTTTATAACTAAAACAACTCACATGGAGTTGTTTTAGAGAAAATTTATTTTCTTTTCTTAGCAGTTTTTTTAGCTGCCTTCTTTGCTGGTTTTTTTGCAACCTTCTTTGCAGCTTTCTTTGCAACTTTCTTCACAGCTTTTTTTGCAGCCTTCTTTTTTGTGGCCATTTTATTTAGAAAAAGTTTAATTTTAATTAATCGACCTTTTTCATTGCTCAAAAAATTATCTACTATTTATATTTTCGTCTTTATTAAAAAATTTGTCAATAGTAAATCGCTAAAAAAATTTAATTTCTTCACTTAAGTCGATTAAAAATTTTTCTTTCACTGATTTTTTTATTAAATTTATTAAACTCATCACATCGTTTGATGTTGCATTTTTTAAATTGATAATAAAATTTGCATGCTCGTCAGAAATTTTTGCATCTCCGATTTGTTTTCCTTTCAAATTGCATAGCTCGATTAATAATCCAGTGGGAATAATTCCTTTTTCATTAAAGTTTTCTAATTGAGGGTACTCTTTTAAAATACTTTCTTCTAACTTGCCATAATAATTCTTAAAAACAGAACCCGCTGAAAATCCTTTAGGCTGCCTAGGTTTTCTTTTGTTTAAATTGTCAGTTATTCTTTTTTTAATTTCTTCTTCATTATCTTTTACAAGGCTTAATTCTGCGGAAACAATCAGCAAGTCACTGTTGTTCTTAAAAATGCTTGTTCTGTATGCAAAAAGACAATCTTTTTTCTTCATCCTTCTCTCTACGATTTCATCAGAAGAAACATCGATAACATCAACTGATTGGATTGAATCAGATATTGATTCTCCAGAAGCTCCAGCATTACCATTAATAGCCCCACCAAGTGTTCCAGGAATTCCTACTCCCCATTCAAGGCCTGATAGATTTTTTAATTCAGAAATTAAAAAAAACAAAGGAATAGAAGCGTCAACTTTAACTATTACATTTTCTCCGTCATCTTTTTTTTCGATACTAAATTTTTCTTTTTCTAAATTTTCGGATTTATAAACAACAACTAAGCCATCAAACCCCTTATCAGAAAAAAGAATATTACTTCCACCGCCAATAACCAAAAAATCTATTTTTTCTTTTTTTGCTATCTCTACTATCTTCTTCAGTTCTTTTTTGTTAGAAGTCCTTAAAAAATATTTTGCTGGTCCGCCAATTCTAAAAGTAGAATAATCCTTAAGAGGAATATCTTTTTCTATTCGAGGAAAATTATTTTTTAAATTAGTTAATATGTCCATATTTTAATTATATCACAATTTACTGTAGTTCTTTTATTCTTTCTGTTACAGCATCATCTAATGGATTTAAATCAAAAGCCTTTTTGTACTCTGCCAATGCTTCGCTATTTCTTTTGTCTTCTTCTAGTAATCTAGCTATAGCAACATAAATATCATAATTCTGCGGAGCTAAAGATTTAGCTTTTTCATACGCAGTAATTGCTTGTTCGGTTCTGTCTTCAATAAGGAAATTCGTGTTTTCGTAAACCAATCCTAAGTTATGCCAAGTCTGAAAATTATTTTTATCTGCGTCGCAAGCCATCTTCGCAAAAGCCTCTGCTTTTATAGCGCCCTCTTTAATTGATTTCTTCTGTTCTTCTTTTTTTGCATCAGTTGTCCATTTCTGCGAGAAGTCTTCACTTGCCTTTATTAAATACAATTGAGAAAGACTAATGTAGTAGTCGCTTGATTTCCAGAAGCTAGATGCTTTCTCCATTTCTGATATTGATTCGCTGATGGCTCCTTGGTTATTAAAATTACTTATTGATTTCTGATAATGAACATCGGCAATATAGTAATTTATGAAATTAAAGATAACAACTGCCCAGGCGATAAAAACGAGAGAAAGACCAATCTTAGCAATTTTTCGAGATGGAATATCAATAACTCTTTCTTCTCCTTTCTGTTGTCCGTCCCAAAGACCCAGCGTAAACAAAAATAAGAAAAGAGATGAGATATCTATCCTATAAAAGAATATCAAAAGAGATAAACAAAAAACTGTAGGGAAAAGTAAATCTAAAACATTGACCGAAGAATTGTTTTTTTCTTTTTTAAAATTTAAAAAATATTTAAATCCTTGATAATAGAATAAAACAATCAAGAGCAATAAAGAAAGAACTACTAATATTCCTCCTGTGACAAAAAGAGTTAAAAGAGGAATTGATCCTTCTTTAAATATCAAAGAAGAGTCTACCGCATTAAAGCTTTTATCTTTATATAACGAAAACTGATAAGAATAAGTTGACAGGCCAGAACCTACAAGAAAATTCTTAGCACTTTCTCCTAGGCTCTTTTCCGCCACGCTCCAACTTGATTCATACGAAAGTCTAGATTCATTAACTTTTTCTCCTAAAGGACTGGGCAAGAAGAAAAGAGATAAAAAGACGATAAGTAAAGACAAAGAAAGAATCGCTTTTTGTCTTCGGAATACAAAATTGCTTTCAAGCATACTTCTCCAAAAAACAAGGAATGTTCCGATTGCTACAAAAAACCAAGAAAGCTTGAAATCAATCAGTAATAAGGAAACAAAAAACAAAACAAAAAATGTTCCCATTGATGCAACCTTGGTAATGCTGTATGAGCTGCCTTTTCTAAAATAATTAAGATTATTAAAGACAAAAGATATTAACACGACAAAAGCCATTGAGACAACAACCGCAGCCCCAGAAACACTATCAAAAACTGCTAAATTTATTCCCGCAAATCTTTTGACAAGATACAATATCGATAATATAGCCGAGCCAGATACAAAAAACTCTAATATCTTTAAGACCCCCCTTCTACTTATTGTACTAGATAGGTAAAAAACCATAGAACAGGCTAGGAATACTATGAAAGCATCAGCTTGAAATGGGCGACCCCAGAAACACAAAAATATATTCTTAGAAAACAATAAAGATAGCAAAAGAGTAAAAACAAAGAAGACCATTGCTCGCTGCATTGGAGTGTCTCTTAAGGCAACCTTCTTTAAAAAGAAAACGTTTAGAAGTTGAAAAAGAAAAACAATGAGTCCAAACACTAAAAGAAAAGCCTTTTCGTTCAAAACCTGAGATACATTAATCTGAGGAATAAAAAAGAAGGGGAAAAAGAATACGAATATGCAAAAAATGTTTTTTGATATTTTTTCGAAATTAATCATGCTACTATTTTACACCACTTGCTGCATTCTGCCCAGCTACATATCCTGTACTCCAACACATCTGTAAGTTATATCCTCCGCAAGGACCATCAAGATTAATTGCTTCACCAGCAAAATACAAATTACTAATTAATTTAGACTTCATTGTCTTTGAATCTATTGTTTTTAAAGAAATACCTCCATGTGTTGCCATCGCTTTGTCAAAACCGAGAAGGCCTAAAACATTTACTTCTATCTTTTTCATAAACTTAATCAGCCTTAATCTTTCTTCCTTGGTAATGTCATTACATTTTCTCTCGAAAGGAATACTACTAAAATTAAGAATAAAGGCAGTGAATTTTTCTGGGAAAAATTCATTTAAACATGTAGAAATATATTTTTTTCTATTTCTATTAAAAAGGGATAAAATTGATGTATCTAGTTGTTCGATATTTTTATTGGGAAATAAATCAATAATCATCTTTACTTTTCCTTTTTCTAATAAATCACCCACTACTCTACTCATATCTAAAATTACTGGACCACTAAAACCAAAATGGGTAAACAATATCTCACCCTTCCCTTCAGCTTTAATCTTTTGATTGCATGAAAAAGAAATACCAACTCCGTCTATGGAAATACCTTGAAGACTTTTAGTCCATTGCTCTTTAGTTTCAATTGGAGTTAAAGCCGGCTTCGTATCCATGATGTCGTGCCCTAATCTCTTTGCCCAAATAAAACTATCACCTGTTGATCCCGTGTTGGGATATGATTTTCCTCCCGAAGAAATAATATATTGCTCAGCCTGGATTTCTTTTCCATTTAATAAAACAATTGAAGAAATTAACTTTCCCTTCTTTTTAATATCAGCTACTTCCGAAGAGAGTAAGACATCAACTTTGTATTTTTTCAATAAATCAACCAAGACACTCAAAATATCCTTAGCCTTATCGGAAGTAGGAAATATTTTTCCTTTTTCATCTTTTAATTCCACTCCATGGTTTTCAAAAAATTCCATTGTTTCTTTTGCTCCAAAAACAGAAAAAGGAGATAAAAGAAAATCTCCTTCCTTACCAAATTTTCTACAAAAATCACGAATATTTTTTTCAATATGAGTTAGATTGCATCTTCCAGCTCCAGTCATTAGTAATTTGATTCCTAATTTATCATTCTTTTCAATCAAAACAACCCTTGCTCCCAATTCTCCTGCTCTAATTGCCGCAATAATTCCTGCTGGGCCTCCTCCAACTATCGCAACATTATATTTTTTCAAATCTTTTTCCATATTATTTTCCACTTTTAATTTCAATAACGTCTCCATCATTAACAACATATTCTTTACCTTCGGTTCTAATCGCTCCTTTTTCTCTAGCCGCAGCAAATCCACCAAGTTCTATAAGCTTCTCCCAATTAATTACTTCTGCTCTAATAAAAGTCTCTTCAAAATCAGTATGAATTGCTCCACCAGCTTTAGGCGCTTTATCTCCTCTGTGTATTGTCCAAGCTCTAGTCTCATCCGCTCCAGTTGTTAAAAATGTTATTAATCCCAAAAGGTCATAAGACTCTTTAATTAATTCATTCATTTTTGGTTCAGGAGACAACCCAAATGATTCCCTTTCTTCTGCTGTCATATCTCCACTTTCTGCCTCCATCAAAACATCCATGAAAATATATTTCCAATCATTTTTCTTAAACACCCCTAAAACATCGGTAGAAATATCTTTTTCCTCTCCGTTTAATAAATACAAACGTGGCTTTGAAGAAAGCAATTGATAACTTTTGATGATTTTTGACTCTTCTTCATCCCAAGTAAAGTCAGATAGCATCTTTCCTTCTTTTAACAAAGCCTCAACCTTCTTTAATGATTCTAGTTCTTTAAGTGCCTTCTTATCTCCCGACTTAACTTCTCTCTCTAAAGAAGATAATCTTTTCTCAACTGTTTCTAAGTCCTTCAATATCATTTCCATATCTAAGATTTCCTTGTCTTTCAATACATCAATATTGGGACGAGTATTAACAATGTTTTCATTTTTAAAACAACGTAAAACGTAAACAATAGCATCAACTTCTCTAATGTTAGCTAAGAACTTATTTCCCAAGCCCTCTCCCTTACTAGCTCCTTCAACTAACCCAGCAATATCTACAAATTCTATGGTTGTATAGATTTTCTTTGCTGAATGGGTTAGTTCCGCCAATTTATCAACTCTAATATCGGGAACGGCAACAACACCGACGTTTGGGTCGATAGTACAGAAAGGATAATTAGCAATATCCACTTGTTTTTTTGTAATTAACTGGAATAGGGTTGATTTTCCAACATTAGGAAAACCAACAATCCCGATATGTAATGCCATTCTATTTTAGTAATATATTAGCTTCTTTTTTTAAACTCTCCAGTTGGTTCTTTGGTATATTAACCTTTTTAGAGAATTTTACAACATCTAGGTTTAAAATTTCATCGGCTAACATAATTCCTTCATTTTTAAATACCTCAGCATGATAACTCTTAAAAGACGGAAGAATGGTTATAGGATATAGATTGTACTTATCAATTAAGTCTTCAAGTCCTTCATTCTTAGGATAATCCCATCCCAATAATCTTATCTTCTTACAATTTGAATATTTAATAGCTTGGTCAGTAAACTTAGCATTAGTTACAATAAAAGAATTAAGATTGCCCTTTAGACTCCCTCCACTTTTTACATCTTCTAAGACTGCAAAACTTTTCAAACAAACGTTAATATCAATCTTATCTACGGCATTATTTCTGTATTTACATTCACCAATATATGTAACATCTTCATTTTCAGCTAAAAAGTCTATTTCGTAACTACAACATTTACCCGATACAATTCTAGCGCTTCTAATTTTCATTCCGGAACGAGAAAAAACTTTTCTCACAAAGTCTTCAAATACAAATCCAGCTGGTCCTAATTTCTTCATTCCCTCTTTCAAATTAAACCTTAAGTAAAGCTGAGTATCTTCTCTCTTAAGTCTTTGCTTAACCTTCTTGAATATCTCGGATGTCTTCATCCCATCATAAACCTCCCCCTCTATTTTTTTTGAAATGTTCTTAGCCAAAGAATCTGAAGCTCCAGCTCTTAGAGCGGAATAATATACCTTTTTAGGAGAAAAGGTTTCCTTTTCACCATTAATTTTTATAACTTGAAAAGAGGCCATACTATTCAAAATTTGATTTAATATCTTCTTTTACTTTCTCGTAATTCTTTTTTATTCTCTTAACTTTAAAACTTAGATTGATGTATTGCAATCCAAAAAGAACAATAACGACTCCTATAACCCAAGCAAAGATTTTCAAAGCTTCTACTGGCCAGATTATAAAACAAAGACCGAGAGCAATGGCAATTAAACCATTAATGAAAACAAGCCACCAATTACCGCTGATTTCAGAGATATAATTATCTAAAACATTAATTACGAAAAATCTTGATTTGTTTTCCATATTTTTGTTAATTACTTCTTATATCATGAAAACATTTTCTACAAACTGGCATATAGCTGTAGGTTCCGTCTTCGGGGACAACCGAAGAAATTCCTTCTTTAATTATCTTGCCATCTTTGAATATTGCTGTATAGACGGCATTGGGCTCTTTACAAATTTCACAAACTGATTTTTTAAACTTAACCTCAGACGGTCCTAGTTCCATTAGCTTCTTAACTATTCCAAACATTTCTCCTTTGTAATCCATATCTAACCCCGAAACAAAAACTTTCACATTTCGATTAAGTAATTCTCTAATTGCTTCAACACCATTTTCATCAAACATGTGAATTTCATCTATCCCCACAACCCTACATTCATAGTTAAGAATATCTTTAAGAGAAGCTATTTTCTTACTATTAATAGATAGTCCAGTCCTTGACCAAATATTTTCCGTCCTCACGTCTTTAATCGGCTGATAAACTTGAAATGGAATATTAGTGTACTGTAAATGATTAAAATGACTAATCATTTCCAGAGATTTTCCGCTTTTCATTGGACCAATTATCAACGTTAAGTTCATAACTATCTATTATCTCCACTTCCATGAAGTTCATTTCTCTGTTGTCTTGATTGTAACTTTTCAAGATTCTTTTGAGCAACCTCATCTAAAGAAACTCCTAGTTCTTTTGCTAGATTAGCAACATACCATAAAACATCTCCCAATTCTTTTGTTACTTCTTGTTTTTTTTCTTCAGAAATAACACCGTCATTATCTCTTATTACTTTCTTAATTTTTTCAGCAACTTCTCCTGCTTCTCCGGCTAATCCTAAAGTAGGGTAAACAAAATTATTATCTTTATTTGGATAGATAGCTGTTTTTCTTGCTTCGTCCTGATATTCTTGAAATGTCATATTTTTATACTAATTATTATTTTTATTATATTTACCAATTAAAAGATATGCGATAATTCCACCCATTAGGGCTGTAATCAACTGTGGATAGCTCATCATTACGGCAATCTTATCAGCTACTGCCTGCTTGATAAAGAAACTGATTACAAAATTACTGACTAGAAATAAAAATGAAAACTTCACTAACGCCGCTGGAATTAATCCCAAAAAGAAATTCTTTCTTCTCAATAAATCGAAGATGTAAACTAACGCTACGTTCCCTAAGATTATAAATGGAATCATTGGAGCCATAACCATTGGTAATAATCCAAACGTTAAAGAAATAACACTGGGCAAGAAACATAATAGAACCGCCCCTCTCATTCCTAATAAAACAACTGCTATGAGGAGAGAAGCATTAACTATTGTTCCAGTGATTATTTGGTTATTTATCAATGGAGCAAAAGAAACAATGAGAAGTAAAATAAAGAACTGGACCAAAGATAATGCTATTTTTTTATTTAAAGATAATACTTGTTCCATATTATTTTGCTTTTATTATTTTAATCTTATCTTTTTCTTTCTTAGAATAATGAGTGTGGCAAATTTTATGAATATTCTTTTTGTTCTTAAAGAAGTCCTTGTATAATAGTTCTACCACTGGGCTTTCGTGCGCTCTCCTTACTCCCCACTTCTTATCTACTTCATACAAAGCAACTGCCCTCTTTCTTCTTATCTCTTTATCAGTTGGCATCGGCTGTCCACCTCCACCAACACAGCCTCCAGGGCAGGTCATAACCTCTACATAATCATACAGCTTTGGATTGACTTTTAATTTCTCTAAAAGATTCTTAGCATTGCCCAACCCATTAACAATCGCTACCTTAACCGTAAGTTTTCCTATCTTTATTTTCGCCTCTTTACATTCCTGCATTCCTCTTATTCCTTTGAAATCAATCTGTTTTAATCTTTTTCCAGTTAATATTTCGTGAACAGTTCTTAGAGCTGATTCTGTCACTCCTCCCGTTGCTCCGTAAATAACTCCAGCTCCAGTATATTTATCCCAAGGCGCATCTGGCTCTTCCTCTTTAATTGTATTGAGGTCTATTTTTCTCTTCTTGAATAGTTTGGCTAATTCTCTGGTAGTTAATACATAATCAATTGGCTTTAATCCATCAACATTCAATTCCTCCCTAGTGGCTTCGTATTTCTTTGAAGTACAAGGCATAATTGAAACAACTACTATTTTCTTAGGATTAATTTTTTCTTTAGCTGCTAAATATGTCTTAGTTAAACCTCCTAAAATTATCTGAGGAGACCTAACTGTTGTTAGATTCTTCATGAACTCAGGATAATTAAGTTCGACGAATTTAACCCAAGAAGGACAACAGGAGGTAAACATCGGTAAACCTTTTTGTTTAGTTAGTCTTTCAATTAATTCTCCTCCTTCTTCAATGGTTGTAACGTCAGCTCCAACCGAAACATCAAATACTTTATCTGCCCCTAACTTCCTTATCCCCGCAATCATTTTTCCCGTAACAACTGTTCCATAGTCCATTCCAAATTCTTCTCCAAAACTAGTTCTGATAGAGGGGGCGAATTGGAAGACCACGTATTTATTCTTGTTTTCCAAAGCCTTTTCAACATCAGCAATCGCACTAACCTCTTCAAAAGCTCCGCTCGGACAATGGACTAAACATTGTCCGCAATAAATACAATCTTTACTACCATACTTTGAAGGACAAACTTCCCAGAAAGGTCCGTTCTGCTCTACAGTTAAGAAGTCTACTCCCTGTCTATTACACATATCAACACAGTTATGACAATCAATACATTTTGAAGAATCGAAAATAATTGAAGGACCAAATTGATATTTAGGAAAATTCTTTTTCCTATCTTCAAATTTAGATATTTGTATTCCGCACTCTTTAGCTAAAACGCGGAGTTTGCAGTGATAATTTCTAATACAGCTAGCGCACTGTTCAATATGCTGAGAGAAAAGAAGCTCTAAATTAATCTTTCTAATCTTCTTGATTTCAGGAGAATCAGTAATAACTTCCATTCCATCCTCTATCTCAACCGAGCAAGAAGTATGCAATCCTTTTCTATCTTTAATAGAAACTAAACATAAGCGGCAACTATTCTTAGGCTTTAAATCTGAATGATAGCAAGCAGCTGGAATCTTTATATTATTCCTTCTTGCTACTTGAAGAATAGTTTCTCCCTTTTCTCCAACAACTTCAACATTATTAATTTTTAATTTAATGTTTTTCATTTTTTAATAACTTTCTCAATTAAAGATATAAAAGGAACAGGAATTCCTCTTCCTAATGCGCAAAAACTTGACTCTCTAAGACTTAAAAACAAACTGTCTAAAATATCATAATCAAGTTTTCTCTTCTTAACCATCTCGTATATTCTAAAGGCTCCTTCTCGACAAGGAACACATTTATCACAGTTACCTAAGTGGAAAAATTCAGCCCACTTTTCCATCAAGGCAAAAACATCTGTTTTCTTTTTATTATAAATTGTGATTGAGCCAGCTCCAGTAACGGGTCTGTTTAGCTCTTCCATAATCATTATCTCTCCAGAAGCTCCGCCTCCAATCTGAGCAAAGAAATCAAATGCTGGATAATTACCTGTCTTTTTTAGAGCTTCAAAAATTGTCATTTCTTCTGGTAATTCATAAACTCCTTCGTTTTCAACATCTCCATTGATTGAGTAAAATCTTTTCTTCTCGTAACTTCCTTTAGCAATTTTAGAAATGTAATAGAAAGTCTCAACATTATTCATTAGAGTTGGACAATTGAATAATCCACAATCAGTTAAGAATGGGGGCTTTCTCCTTGGCTCCGCTCTTTTTCCTTCGATTGATTCACAAATAGCTGTTTCTTCTCCTCCAATATATTTCGCTTTCTTTTCAAAGATAATAATTTTTCTCTTTCCGATTTCTGCCCTAAGATTCTCCTCCATCTCTTCATAGTATTTGCTATTGATATAAAGATAACCTGTTTCGGCTCCAATTGTCTTCATCGCTAAAGCTATTCCATCTATCACCTCTTTTAAGTGATTTCTTAAGATGTAACCATCTTTAAAAACATCAGGCTCTCCCTCTGAAGCATTGCAGATAACATACTTAACTTTTCCTTTGGCTTTCTTGGCTAATTCCCATTTTAAACCAACAGGAAAACCTCCGCCTCCGCGCCCTTTTAGTCCTGATTCTTTTAATTTTTCTATTATTAAATCCTTTGCCATAAATTACACGAATTAATTATATTTCCTTTCCCTCTTTTACACAACATTGACATATTAACAAAGTATTTTAATTGGTTAGGCCATAATTAGCCACTGCATCGCTTCTTAAGATGTCCTTAATTGAGCTAAAAGGAAAAATAACGTCTTGTCTGCCAGCAGAATAAACCGCTACTTGGTCAGGATTAAAATAAAAAACTATCCTATTCTTATTAAACGTGAAGATTTCAAAGTTTTCTATCTTCGGACCAGCTCCACTTTTTATTAGTTCTTCGTCACCAAATCCATTATCACTATTTATTTGTGATAAATACTTTATCGCCTTACTAGAAAGAGCATTAAGATAATTCTTATTTGAATCTAAAAGGTCAGAAAGACTGATAAGCTTATTATTCTTTAAGTCATAATTAAATCCTTTTGAAGAACTGACTGGATAAGCTCCCCCCGTATATTCTGAAACTTCAAATCTAATGCTAATGAAGTTATCATTAATCTCATAAGGTTCATAAAATATCTTTAAAGAATTTTCCCCATTCCAAGCATCAGCCTTACCAACCATTTCTTTGAAGGAAGACGTAATATTATTTACAAAATCGCTTATTGCCATATTAACTTGTCCTCCTTCAACTCCACCAACAACTGGATACATCGTCTCAATCGCATAGTTTTTACCATTTTCTGTTTGTTTATCTAAAAATACATACGGCTTAGTAATTTTAAAAGTATTTTTAATGTCTTCAGACCTAGTAGCCATCTTTAAATACTCATCTCCCCACTGCCTATCGCTCCTTACCGGGTCTAAAGAATAGATAAAAGCAAACACGTCTGTATTGTTCCTTCCTAGGTATTCCCCCTCTTTTTTAGTCTTATCAGCCCAGAAAGAATAAGGAGTTATTGAAACTTTAAACAAATTAGCGTCTCCGTAATTAAAAGATATATATCTAATTCCATTTTCTCCTTCTTCTCTTTTTATTTGATATTTTTCTTTCCAGCTACTTGGCAGTCTTAAAGAAAAATTAAATTCTTGATTTTCGTAAGTAATTGTATTTATTTCTCCTTTTTCACATTTTCCATTATATAAATCCCAGACATTACAAACATTTCCGCTGAAGAAAGAACAGTCACCATTTTCGGTTCCGTCTTTCATTGTAACGTTTTCATACTTGCCACCTAAAATAGCACAATAGATTGCTGCTTCAGTTATATATCCAGTTATTTTAAATCCGCCAACTGGACAATCGCCTTTTAGTAATGATTCTACTTCGCACTGCCTATTGTCTTCAAATAAACAAACGTTGTATTCTTTACCGTCGCCCCTTTGTTTTTTTTGAACAGTTCCTCCGTTATTTAAACAATTCTTAGAAGCCTCATCTAAAATACTAAAACTTGGAAGATTAGAAGTTCCAAGCTTCCCCTCGTTTAAAAAGTAGTAAGCCGCAAAAAGAAAGATTACTAAGATAATAATTATTAAAAGTTTTTTATTCATATTCTGCTATATTAGTTTTTAATCTCTATTATCCCATTTCTAATACTTTCTTTTAAGTCTTCGCTGATTTTTCGGCTAGTGAATTTAAGAATTCTATTTTTTCGACTTCATTCATCAGTTTAGGTTGATATGAAGCGTTATTTTCAATTGGATAAAGAGTAAAAACTTTCTTGTCTTTATGGGTTTCTAATCCTAAAGCTAAACTTTCCTGCGTTTCTTTAGAAAAATACTGGTCAAAAATAAAGTTGCCCAAAGAATAGAAAATTAATTTTCCATTGTATTGTTCGATGTTCTGTACGACGTGAGGGTGCCCGCCAACTATTAAATTGGCACCTGCATCAATCATTGCATGAGCCAAAGCTTCCTGCGCTTTCGAATTAGCTGGCTTGTATTCTACTCCCCAGTGAATTAAAACAATTAAATATGTTTCTGGGTTATAAAATCTAATATCCTCAATTTGACTAGCTATCTCCTTGTCTGAACAATTACTAGGATAAGTAACATTAATTCCATAATAAGTAATTCCGTCTTTTTGATAGATATAATCCGAATCACATTCTATTGGGTCACCTGTATAAGCAATACTATTCCCGGTAAGGATATTTTTTGTCTCATCTAGTCCTTCTCGGTCCATATTGAGAGTATGATTGTTGGCCAAGGAAACTAAGGAAAAGTTTCCTTCTTTTAATGATTCGATACTTCTCTTATCAAAAGAAAAAGTCAAGGAACCATCTGAAAAAGCTTTGGTTGTTTCGTTCAATGGACCTTCTAAATTACCAATAACAAAATTAAAGTCTTTTAAAAAACTTTTAATTATCTCTACGGGATAAGAGAAAGAATTGTTTTTCTCCATTAACGCCTCGACTCCTCGGTCAAACATCATGTCTCCGACGAATAGAATCTTTTCCGGCTTATACTCTTCAACCTTAGGTATCTCAACCACCAAAGATGCATTTACTGGAGAAGTTGGCTCAGTCTTAAAAACTTGTAACCCACAGAATAAAAAAACCGCTACAAAGGCTATAAAAATGTATAATAATATCTTACTCTTCATGAGCCAATTATATCACAAAAAAGCTTGATAGGAAATGACCTCTTCCTCAGTAGAATCAATGAAATTACCTTAAGGATTTGTTAATTATCTCTTCTACATTCTCGCTTTTTTCCTTAATAGCCATTTTAGCTTTTCTAAGGGGTCTGTTCTTAAGGCTCGAAAGATAAGGAACGAAATTAATAAAGCAGTGTATTAAAAAGGCAGTTAATCCAATAAAGATAAAGATTGGATATTGCTTGTATATTCCTCCAGCAAAAATGGCAAAAAGGAAAAACAAGTGAAAAGATGAAAGAATAGAGAAAGAAATAGGGTCAAAATCCTTAAGATAGTTTTTCTTATATTTGTTTGCTGCCCAAATTACCACATTGGCCAATTCAACCAAGAAAATGAAAAACACTATTCCCTTCCATAACTGAACTTCGGGCTTGTAAAGAATCGTGAAATCAGGATGATAATTGAAACCCAGAAGAGTTGTCCAGTTATTAACCTGATATGGGAAAATTGTAATTAAACTAAAAATGGTTAATCCGATTAAAAGTCCAATATAAGAAATCAACGGACTCAATATCATTATTAGCTTAGTCAAAACTCTTTTATGATTAAGCGTTCTTATAAACCTAATCAAATAAGAGAAAGAAAATGCCACTAACATCCAGCCAATTAAATTCTCATAAGGAACTCCGTACCATTCCTGAGTTAAAGGTATTGACCAGTGCCAAAAACCTAACCTTATCGCTACAACATCCAAAGAAATATCTAATAAAACCGCTACTAAAGCATCCATTGCCGGGCGAAACCTCCAAGGAATATTGTATTGGTCACTTAAAAGCATTGAACAATAAATAATAACCGCCCACCCTAAGGCTATTGCTAATGGAACGTCCATTATCCTTACTAAAAAAAGCTGACTATAATAGTAAGTGTGGGCAATATAAGTGTTCCCTATTTCCAAAATTAACCCAAAGAGAGCACAGCTCAGTATTTCAAAGATACGTAAATAATTACGTTTTAAAACTTCTCTAAAAAAGATTATAAAAAATGATATAAATCCCAACAGCTCAAAAGCAAGAAAGAGAGTCGGATGGAATAACGGAAGATTTAACATACCATTATTATATCACATTAAGAAAATTAATTAATACTCAATTCTTTTCTCTTCCATTTTCCACTCACAAAAACCATATATCCAATAATCGCCGCAACAGTATTTGCCACGGGGAAAGACCAGCAGATTCCAGCAAAACCCAAGGGGGTGCTTGATAGAATATAGGCAATTGGAATTCTTAAAACCCAAAGAGAGATAATTGATAAAAACATTGATATTCTTGTGTCTCCCGCCCCAGTAAATGTTCCATTAAATATTTGTTGAACCGCAAGAAACCCAAAGAAAAGAGACATAATATGAAGATATTGAACGCTCTCTAAGATGACTGCCATGTCATTGGGAACAAAAAGTCTTGAAACTTGCTCAGCAAAAAAGAAAGATAATGCTCCCAAGAAAGTTAAAACCAAGAAAGACATCTTAGATACTGATTTAGTAATAAGTTCTGCCCTCTCTAAATTACCAGCCCCAACACTCCTTCCAACCATAACTGAAGTTGCCATCATGAACGACATTGAAATGACCAGAATTAAGCCTAAAATCTCTCCTCCAACACCATAGGCGGCAATACTAGTTGTTCCTAGTCGCGCAACCATAAAAGCAATAAAAACGAACCCTAATGATCGAGAAAATTGCTCCATTGAACTAGGAATTCCAACCTTCAATATTTTCTTCATTATTTTTGAATCAAATCTAAAGTTTTCCTTTTTAAAAGTAATACCGGTTTTTCCTTTCCAAATAAGATATCCAGCCACTAAGGTATTGATTACTTCTGAAAGAAGTGTTGATAAGGCCGCCCCTTCAGTTCCTAATTTCGGGAAAAAGCCAAAACCAAAGATAAAAATTGGATCTATTACAAAGTTAAGAATAACTGTGGCTAAAATAATATACACAGGAGTCTTAACGTCTCCCATTGCTCTCATTAAAGCTTGATACAAAGCAAAAGCAAAAATAAACAAAGTGCTCATGAAAAAAAGCTGTAAGTAGGAAAGAACTCCGAAAGGAATAAGGTATTCCGCTCCAATCATTTTAATTAAAAAAGGAGCAATAAGGTATCCTAAAACTGATAACAATAAAGAAACAATTATCATTAAAATTATCAACTGAGCCGAAATATGATTTATCTTTTCGTGGTCTTCTCTTCCTTTATGGTGAGAAATTAAAACCGTTCCGGAAATAAATAATCCCGCACCTAAAGAAATGATAAGAAAAATTATTGAAGAACAAATAGAAATAGAAGCCAAGCTTTCTGAGTTTAGTCTTCCCAACCAAAAAGCATCAGTTATTGAATAGGCTGATTGTAAAAAATTGGCAATAGCAATCGGAATAGACAACTTAAAAAACTGCCTCCAGACTGATTCTTCGTTAAATTTTCTTTTTATCTTTTCCATTATAATTAAAAATAAAAAGCTAGGTCGCCCTAGCTTCATACTTAAACTTAGGTCTCTTTATCTCAATGAGAAAGAAGCTTTGACGGTAATCATAATTTCTTTTTCTACTGTAGACACATCGTAGTTCCCATAGTCAGAAATGTCAATTGAGTTAGGCTGTGTTACCTGAACTACACCCATACTTGCTGATTTTAAAGCTCCTACTTTCTTTCCAGTGCTTTGAGCGATGCTTTCTGCTCTTACTTGAGCGTCTTTCATTGCTTGAGGCAAAAGACTTACCCTTGCTTCAGGAAGTTTACTGTAGTAGTACTCAGGAGAAGAAGCAGAGAAAATAACACCTTGATCAATTACATTTTGAGTGTTTTTCGAAATATTCTTTATTTTTTGAATGTCGGTAGACTGAATGATTACGTTTTGAACTAATGTGTATCTGTCTGGAGCATTAACGCCTTTATTGTAATCATACTGTAATTGCATTGATACTGGAGAAATAGCTATTTCTGTATCAAGTATTCCATTGTCTTTTAAAAACTTAGACACTACTGTCTCATCAACCTTCATTTGAGCATATCCAGCTTTTAAACCAGAATCCAAAACTGTTCTTGAGAAACTTGCGTTCCATTTAACAATATCAGCAGAAACAGCTTGCTTAGCCGAACCAGTTACGCTCAAAGAATCATCAGATGCTTTTATTTGATATAAAGAATATGAAATTATGCTAACTCCGATAACCAAGAAAACTCCCAAGATTATTGAAGTCTTAATTAAGCTTTTTTCTAAAATTTCCATAGTATTTTTTTCTTATTATATGCCTTAATATTAACACTATTAAATATTTTGTAAAGTTAGACTTCGTAATCATTACCATAATGAGGAACGATTACATCTCCCTTACTTATTACTTCGATTGCTTGAGCTAAAGACTCGCTAGAATCTTCTTCTCCATGGACTATAAATATTTTCTTGGGGTGAGGTTTACTAATTGCTTCTATCCAGTTAAATAGAAATGTTCTATCACCATGAGAAGAAAAAGAAAGAATACTTGTTACGTTGGCCTTAACTTTCATTTTTGTTCCATCTACCTCAACATTTTTTTCTCCTTGCGAAAGTTTCTTTCCTAAGGACCCTTCTGGTTGGAAGGAAATTATTAATAAAGTATTTGCTGGGTTACCTAAATACCTCTTAAGGTAGCTTCTTATTTTACCACCTTCAAACATTCCACTTCCCGCAAGAATTATCTTAGGTGGTTTTGCTTTATTAACCCTTTCCGATTGAGTTTCATTTCTAATCACTTCCAATCCTTTAAAATTAAACAAATCATCTCCTTGAGAAATCAACTCCTTTGCTTCTTTATCATAAAAATCAGTATACTGTTTATATATTCCTGTCGCCCTTATTGCTAAGGGACTGTCTAAGAAAACTGAAATGTCTGATATTTTATTATTTTCTATAAAATCATTTAGCAAATAAAGCATCTCTTGAGTTCTCTCTAAAGCAAAAACAGGAATCATTAAAACTCCCTCCTTCTTAATATTTTCCTGAATTTTTTGCCTTAATAAATCTTTTCCTTTTTCTTTAGGCTCGTGCAGTTTATTCCCATAGGTTGATTCTACAAAAAGGATATCGGCCCCTGAGATAAAATCTGGGTCGTTAACAATCGGTGCAGGAGGATTGCCTAGGTCTCCTGAAAAAACTACTTTCTTTTCCTTTCCTTGGTCCTTTATCCAGACCTCGAAAATAGAAGACCCTAAGATATGACCCGAATCCCGCATTCTTATCCTAATATTTTCGTTAATACTCTTTTCTTCGCCATAATTTAAACACGTAAAAAAGTTAATCAACGATGATATATCTCCTTCGGTACAGAAAGGAGCGCAAAAAGGCCGTCCTTCAATTTGGGCAACCTTAAGTGCGTCTAAAAGTATTATTTCAGTTAAATCTCTTGTGGGAGCTGTCGAATATACTCTCCCACAAAAACCATCAGCAAAAAGCTTAGGTAATCTTCCACAATGATCCAAATGAGCGTGAGTCAAAAGAACAAAGTCTATTTCCTTTGGGTCAAACAAGAAATCTTTAAGGTTTTTGTCGGAGCTATCTCCTTGAAACATTCCACAATCAACCAAAAACTTAGTTCCTTCGGACTCAATTAAAATACACGAGCCAGTTACTTCACGGCAGGCACCGTTAAAAGACACTTTCATTTTATGGTTCAAATAATGTTTCTGGTTCAAATACAACTTTCTCCACTTCAGAAAATTGTTTTGCCGTTCTAATAATCTCCGAACCTAAAATCTTAACTCGACAAGCTCCTCCGCTAGTAAAGCCAGGGACTTCGCTGAATGTTAAAGTCAAGACTCCATCTTTAAGATTAGAATTAAGTAACTTAAAATTTTTATTGGGGAATTCGCTTACAAATCCTTCCTTTCTTTCTTGCTCAGTTAACTTACCTTGAAGTAAAAGATTTATCGTGTTAACAATTATTTTTTCGTTATCGACGATAGTTCTTTTAACGGGCAAGATGTAGTCATTATCACAACTATTTTCTTTATCTTCTGCTTGATTATAATAGAAAAGACTAACCTCCTTCTTCTTTATTGGAGAATACCAATCAATTTTTAAATTGGCCATTCCCATTGTTATCTTAACGTCTATCTTTTTCTCCTTAGAATCATAATTTAAAGACTGATAAATATTATCTCTGACTAAGTTAAATCCTGGTATTTCTTGTGAAGAAAAACCAGATTCAATATTTAGTGTTACTCCAGTATCATCAGGTAAGCTTAATTTTATAGAACTTGCTCCTGCCTCAATGGTTACACTAGAATCAACTTGGTTGCCTAGCTTTAGAGAAAGGCTCGAAGCTCCCGTGCTAATTAAAACATTCTCTGCTTTCACCTTACTTAAATCAATTCTATTACTTGAACCGCCACTATTTAAAACAAAATTCAGTGGAGTATTTTCGTCGATTCCAATATTGAAATTATTCTTATATGATTTTCCGTCTTTTAATAAGTCTCTCTTACCATCAAAGCTAATATTAACCTTTTGAGTTGAGCCAACTATTGACTGGCTAGTTTCACTTTCTACTATGTTCGACAAAAATCTTCCTTCAATCAAATTATCTGAGTCCACTCCATAAACATTAATTTCTCCAGCTGCCATATTTAATTCAATTTCAGCTCTTTTCATATTCATGTCCTTTGTCACAATAATTGGAGTAGAATTATTCTGATTACTAAAATCTGTTCGCATTGCATTGTACGAAGCTATAGAATAGAAAAACAAGATGGCGCAAATTATTGTAATAATACTTCCAATTACCGTTGAAGTAACATTTTTTCTTTTAAACAAAGAAAGGCCAATAAAAATAATAAGCAATGCCCATAAATTACTTAAATTAACACCTATAAAACAAACATTTAAATGATTCATTAAAAAAACCAACCCAACAACGACTGCAAAGATTCCGAAAAATACCTTATTGATATTATACTCTAAGTCTTCCCTAGAGTTTATTTTTAATAATTTTTGTTTCATCTTCTTATTTCTTATTGCTGAAAATAATTTTAACACCAATTAAAACTACGACTAATGCCCAAAAAGCTCCCCAATTAATAAATACCAATGGACTGAAATTGAAAACCTGTTCAAAAAGGATATTTAAACCGATAAAAACTATAATTAGTCCAGCAATGTTTTTAACGCTTTTGAACCAACTTTGGTTATTTTTAATATCTTCGGCTATCTCTTGAGTTTTTTCTTGAGCCTCGTTAATAACTTCTTTTACTTCTTTGCTTTTTACTTTTTGTCCTTCAGCATCAGGAATTATTATGGCTAGGATAAGATAGATGATAATTCCAGACCCACCTGTAAAAGTCAAAAGAATAAATAGGATTCTAAGAAGAGAAGAATCTACTTCGAAATACTCGCCTAAACCTCCACAAACTCCAAAGATAACACGGTCGGTTTTCGAGCGAAAAAGTTTCTTTGTGTTACTCATTTTTTTATTTTTAATTATTATGTTTTTATTATATCACAAATTTAAAAAGTAAAAAACCGCCGAAGCGATTTCTTACTGCAATTTTTATTCCTTGCCCATAAAATAGGCAAATGTTAGGTATAGCGCAGACAATCCAACTAGGTCATATATTATGTTAGTTACCATAGTTGCACTTCCGAATAACGCAGCAACAAGATCAAAACTAAAGAAACCAACTAATCCCCAATTCAGGCCTCCGATGATTACTAAAACTAGAGCAATCAAGCCTAATGTGTTTAGTTTTTGCATTTTATTTACCTTGATTTGTTATGCGACCTTTTATCTACTGACAATATTTTACCTTTCTTAGTTTTTATTGGCAACAAGGTTATCCACAATTCTTGATTTTTTTAATTAATTAATGTTTTTACATTATTATAGGAGATAAAAATTCTTGGAAAACAAAAACTCCAATAATTATTAATACTATTGCTCCTAGAATCATAGTAACCAGTGAAACTCTTTTATTTGTGTCGGTCATTTTTTTGCTTTAGACTAAAAATAAATATTCTAGCCAATTTAATTACTATTTATTAATAAAAATTCTAACTGGTAAGGTCATTACTTCTTCGTATTCGGCTAAACCACTTGGATTTTCATTATGAAAAACAAGGGTGAAGTTTTTCCCGTTAGGATTATTGAAAGTTAATATTGCCTCAAAACTAGTTGGAAACTTCATAAAATCAGATGTTGCCATTAATGGTGCCACTCCTAATATATTGCCAGATTCTACCAATTCAACTCTTCCGACTTGTCCCTCGAACCCAGACCATCTTCCTCCCGTAACAGTTCCTTTGATTAATAAGGGAGAAACTATAGTTTGGCCTGCTTTAACATTACTAATTTTTATAAATTCATTCTCAGGAACAGTATTGGTATTGCTAAAATAAAAAATTAAAAAGATAGCTAATGCCAAAACAAAAAGCAATCCTATAATTTGTTTTCTCTGCAAACTCATACTATTTCAACTTTATGACTTAATAACTTATTAGTGTCTTCAAAAAGAAATTTGCCTTTAAATTTATCTCCTCTCAAAAATATCGGCAACCAATAAATATCATCAGCCCACATACTCTCAAAGGGAATTTCATCTAAATGAAACCATTGCGGGCTCATCTCTTCTGTTTCTATTGCATCTCCTCTGAATCTCAAAACATCAAAAACATGAACCTCTAAAAGCTTTCCCGTATCTAAAAATTGAAATTCAATAATTCCCTTCTCGTCTAGCTCTTCGACTTCTAATCCCGACTCTTCTCTCATTTCTCTGATTGCTGCATCAATAATAGATTCCCCGTCTTCAAGTTTTCCTCCAAAACCATTCCATCTCCCTTCTCCAAAACCTCTCTTCTTCATGCCTAAAAGAACCATGCTTTCTTTTCTAGTAAGACATAGAGTTAGAATTTTAGGTTTGAGCTCAGAAACAAAAGCTTTTGCCTGTTCAATATCTTTTTCATTAGGTCGATTCTTATTTAACCCACCAATATATTTGAATAGTCCCTGAACGTCATAACCGGGACAATTGAAAATAGAAATAATTTTACCATTCTTGGCTAGAATTTTTTCCTTAAGCGAATTATTAATTCGATTAAAAATACTCTCACCCATTCCACTAGTTGAGAAAATAAAAAATCTTTTGTTTTCAACATTTTCTAGTTTATCAACTAAATTGAGAATCGAAGCGTGGTGTTTTCCAGAATATATTCCTGACCCTAATCCTATTAAATCATAATCGGACATATCGTAATTTTTAACTTCGGAAGGTTTAATAATGTCGGCATTTAACTCTTCCGCCATTGCCTTAGCAATTTTCTCAGTATTATTTTTATGAATAGAATTGTATATAATCAGTGTTTTCATATTTATATTTTAGTACAAAACAACTATTAAGACAACTTCCTAATATTTTAAACTTGGTATATAATATTTTTATGATTGAACAAATACTAACAGCCATAATAATGGGAATATTGATAAACCTCGATGTCTGCCCACTAGTAGCTAATCTCGCGGCAATTACCTATATTTCTCAAAACTCAAAAGACAGGAAAAAGATAATAATCCATGGATTGTTTTATTCCCTAGGAAGAATTTTGAGCTATACCATCTTAGCTCTTCTCATTTACTTCGGATTATCTTATTTCCACTTCTCCTTCTTAACTAATTATGGAGAAAAAATAGCTGGGATAATCATGTTACTTTCTGGTTTAGTTATGCTTCTTTTGATTAACAAAGAAGATGAGGATGAGGAAATAAAAAACAAACCCTCTAATCAGGGTTATTGGGGCTCTTTTTTACTAGGTGTAACTTTATCATTAGCTTTCTGTCCTCACAGCGCTGCTCTATTCTTTGGAATATTAATTCCTTTAACAATAAAGTCTTCGGTCGGAATGGTTCTTCCTCCTATTTTTGCTCTAGGAGCTAGCTTACCTATATTTATTTTTGCCTTAATCTTTAGCTATAAAAATAAAAACATTGAATATGTCTTTGAAAAAATGGAAAGTTTTGAAAAACCTCTAAGATATATTACTGCTTTAATCTTCTTAATTACGGGAATAGTATTTATCTTTAATTAAAAAAAGAAAGAATTAATTCCTATCTTTTAGTCAGGGACCTCGCAAATATCTTTACCGCTTGCTTCATGTGGCAACACATACATTGCCATGAAAAATTGTTATTGCAGAAACGATATATTGTGACTTCCTTGTGTGACCTCCCGTACTTTTCCCTTACATACTCAGATGCGTATTCATCTGAGGTAAAGAAAAGACCGGTACCACCTTGAGTGGCTGGACTGAAAAGCATGTTGTCTTTGCGACTAAAGATAGTCCAATTGCAAGCTTCGCTTGTAGACAGAACTCCTTTTTCAATCAAATCTCTTTCCATCTCTCCTCTAATTTGGTCGTCCTTGCTCAACACGTACTTCTCCCAATCTACGGTCGTTTTTGTCATAGTAATCTTCCAGCGTCCTAATTTTTAAGTTCGCCACAAAAATAATACAAAAACCATGGGTTATTGTCAACTCTACTCTTGCCTCAAAGCATTAATTGGGTCCATATTAGCTGCCTTCTGAGCGGGATAAACCCCAAAGAACATTCCAATTAAAGCAGAAAATAGTAAAGATAAAATAACTGAAACCGGAGAAACAGCGTAACTCCAGTTTATGCCAAATGAAATAGCCACATAGTAAACTAAGAATGATATCCCAGCTCCGATAATTACACCGAAAAATCCTCCTAAAAATGTTAAGATTGAGGCTTCTATTAAAAACTGCCAAAGAATGTCTTTTTTCTTTGCTCCAACAGCCATTCTCAATCCTATCTCAAAGGTTCTTTCAATGACCGAAACATACATAATATTGGTAATTCCAACTCCTCCCACCACTAACGAAACCGCTGCTATGACCGCTAAAAGCATCGTAATAGCCGACAAAACTGTTCCGACCATAGTTTGTGCATCTGCCATTGTCATAATCTCAAAATCATCCTCATCTGGGTTATCAATGTCGTGCATCTCTCTCATCAAAGATACTAGTTCGTCCTTGGTTTGATTAATCTTATTAACGTCTTTAACTTTAACTGATAGACCCATAACATAGTCTGTTCCTAAAAGTTTTTTCTGCATTGTAAAGGTCGGGATATAGACCATTGAATCCATATTCATTCCAAATGTTGCTCCTCTTTCTTTTAAAACTCCAACTACTCTAAAAGGCTTACTCCTAACATAGACTGTTTTATCTACCGCATCGTCATCACCAAATAAATCGTCTTTAATTTGACTTCCCAAAACAATTACTGAAGCCATTGAATCCTCTTCGTCTACACTGTAAAATCTTCCCTTATCAATTGGTATTTTTTCAATTAAAGGTGCATTAGCTCCATAACCAAAGATTATTGAACTTTTAGCTTCTCCTTGATATTTAATAACTTCTTGTCCAGTAATGTAGGTGTATAAAAGTTCTACATTGTCAGCTCTTTTAATTTCTTCAACATCCTTATTTTTAAAAGTAGTAATAGTTGTTCCCGTAGCAAAGCTAGTAGAACTGCCAGCCGCACCTTTTCCCGGGACTCTAACTTCAATATTAATTGCATCAGAACCATAAGCTTCTAGTTCCTGCAAAACCATTGCCTTCAATCCGTCACCAGCCGCAATCATTATAATCAAAGAAGCAATACCAATAGCAACAGCTGTGATTGTCAAAAAGGTCCTCATCCTTTGATGCATCAAACTAGCAAAGGCTGATTGAATTTGAATAAATATCTTATTCATATCTTAAAGCTTCTATTGGGTTTAAAAGACTAGCTCTTCTTGCTGGCGCAATTCCAAAAAGCAAACCGATTCCAATTGAAACCACGCATCCTAATATTATTGATAATGGAGAAATTACTAACTCCCAATGATAACTCATTGCATTAATAATAACTGATATTAAAGCCAACAGCAGTGAACCAATAATTATCCCAATAATTCCACTAATAAAAGTAATAGTCATTGCTTCAATCAAGAACTGCATTGTAATGTCTGAATTCTTCGCCCCAATTGCTTTTCTTAAACCAATCTCTTTGGTTCTTTCTTGAACTGTTGCCAACATAATATTCATAATTCCAAAACCTCCCACAACTAAAGATATTGCCGCAACTGCAGCCAAGAAAAACCTTAAAGCATCGGTAATACTAGAAATACTTTCTAGGGCTTGAGCGGTTGACCTAACATTGAAATCGTCTTCTTTAGCATCTGAAATATTGTGTCTATCACGTAAAATACCCTTAACTTCTTCTATTGTACTATCAATATTCTCCGTCTTGTCAACCGTCATTCTCATAAAACTAATATGATTAATTCCTAAAAGAATGTTTTGAGCTGTTGATATAGGAACAAATAAATTACCGTCTTCATTCTGAACTAAACTTCCTCCTTTAGCTTTTAAAATTCCTATAACAGTAAAATTTGCTTTTTTGATTTTAAGTTTTTGTCCAATCGGATTTTGTTCGCCAAATAAATCTTTAGCAACTTGATTTCCTAAAACCACTACCTTAGCATTGGACCTTTCTTCTTCTTCAGTAAAAAACCTTCCTTCTTCTACGGAGGAGTTTTGAACATCTAGATAACTAGCGGTTGTTCCAAAAAAAGTAGAACTAACTTTTCTATCTTCAATAGTAATAATATCACTACCAGAAACATACATGGCCAAAGATTCGATGTAGGGATAATTCTCTTTTATAATTGCTTCGCCGTCTTCATATTTTAAAGAGGTTATTACAATTCCGAAAGCAGAAGATGGCGGACCGTCCTCTTCAGCGTGTCCAGGTAAAACTCCGATTAAATTAGAACCAATGCTTTTAACTTCATTAAGAATCAACCCTTGGACACTCTCACCAACTGATAAAACTATCATCACCGCTGTAATACCTATAATAATTCCTAACATAGTCAAAAAGGAACGCATCTTATTGCGAGCCATAATCTGTAAGGAATTTTTAATAGATTCGAAAATGTTCATATTATTTGTTAAGCACTTCTCCAGTCGCTCTTTGCCTTTGAATAACCTTTAAGTCATCAAGAATAACTCCGTCCATTACGCGGATTATTCTCTCCGCATGTTCAGCGGTTGATTTTTCATGAGTAACTAAAATAATAGTATGTCCTTGGTCATTTAAATCTTGAAGGATTTTCATGACTTGAGCTCCTGATTTAGAGTCAAGATTTCCTGTTGGTTCGTCAGCAAAAATAACTTCGGGGTCATTAACTAAAGCTCTCGCAATCGCAACTCTTTGTTTTTCTCCTCCAGAAAGTTTTCCTGGAGAATAGCTAAGACGATGACTTAAGCCAACTTTATCTAGTAAGCCCTTAGCCTTTTTAACCCTCTCGTCAGCTGAAGATTTAGTGTACACCAAAGGCAACATAACATTTTCTAAAACGGACGAACGATTTAGCAAATTAAATGATTGAAAAATAAAACCGACTTTCTTACTTCTCATTTCTGCTAATTCATCATCGTTTAACTTACTGACATCCCTATCTTCAAAGCTGTAAGTTCCTCCTGTTGATTTGTCTAAAAAGCTTAGAATGTGCATTAAAGTTGATTTACCTGAACCAGAGGGGCCCATTATAGAAACGAACTCTCCCTTCTTAATATCGAAAGTTACTCCTTTTAAAACGGAAGTAACAACCTCGTCATTAATAAAGTCCTTTTTTAAGTCTTTAACACTAATCAACATATTATTTACCAATTTTTAGTACTATTTCTTCGCCTTCAGATAGTCCTGATAAAATCTCTACTTTTCCGTCATCAGCTTTAAGTCCCAACTCAACTGTTTTTTCTTCTATTTTTTCATCCTTTAAAACTCTAACATACTTAGTGTCGTTATCGGTCTTTGATAAAACTGCGCGGTATGGAATAAATAAAACTCCATCCCTATTGTCAGTTTTAATTAAAACATCAGCGCTCATTCCAGATTTAAACGTCTCAGCGTTATTATCACTAATACCAACTTTAACTTTGTAATAAACAACGTCTTGAATGTCTGTTGAGGCTGGGTCGATTGATAAAACACTACCAACAAATTTAGTATCATTACCTAATGCATCCAATGTGATTGTAACATCATTGCCTGTTTTTAACTTAACAACATCTGTTTCTGGGATATCAACATCAATCTCATAATGAGGAGACAGCATTTCAATCATTGCTTCCGAAGAAGAAATTAGTTCTCCTTTCTTTTTATTTACTTTAGTTATGACTCCCTCAATTGGAGCGTAAATAATAGCCTTGTTTCTATTAGCAACAGCTTGGTCTAAAGAAGCTTGATAATAGGCAATATCTATATCTCTTGGTTTTGCAACTAATGAATCGTAATTAGCCTGTTGTAAATCAAGAGCTGCTTTAGCAGTATCAATAGCTGCTTGCGCTGTATTTAAATTATTTTCGTTTTGAATCTTTAAAATAGAAATATCATTTGCCAAAGAAGAAACTGTTGTTTGGGCTGTGCTGATAAATGACTTCTGACTATCAAGAGCTGCTTTCTCCGTAGCACTAACTTTTCCTTGATAACTAGCGGTGTCGCAAGAACTTCTAATTACGGTTAATCCAGTCAAAATCTTATCTAAAGAACTCTTGGCGACTGTAATTGCTGCATCGATGTCTTCTGTCTTTGCGCTTGCCTTAGCTAAATCAATAGCTGTCTTGGTTTCGTCTTTTGGTCTTTTAATTTGGTACTCTTCATTATTTCTTACCACTAAACCATCTTGGTCATTAGACTGAAAATAGTTCTCCTTTATTCCATCAACTGTAGTGTATGCATTATACATTTTAATGTATGAATCATCTAAAATATTTAATGCGTTTGAATATTTAACTGATAAATTTTTATTTGCTAAAACTTGAATATCGGTCAATGATTTTTCTGCCTTTTCTAAAGCAATCTGTGATGATTCAATCTGCTTTTGAGCTACATTTATCTGTTCAGTAGTTGCTCCAGCTAATTTCTGGTCTAAAGCGGCTTGAGCTTGGGCAACCGAAGCATTCAACTGAGATAAAGATAGATTAGCTAACCATTGTCCAGCCCTAACCTCATCTCCCTCTTTAACCCTAACATTCTCAACTATTCCCATTCCGTCAAAATGAAGAGACAAGTCGTTGGCTGACTCAACTTTTCCAGTAGCATCAACTGTTTGGACTAAATTTCCTCTCTCAACTTTAACTGTTTCATAATTTGAAACTTTCTTTCCTCCTGATAGAGACGAAAAAGCCATAACTATAATTAAGATGGCTACTATCAAAATAACCCATGTTTTCTTAGCTTTAAAATTTATTTTAAATTTCATTTTTATATTCTTATCTTTTTATATTATACATAATAACATTACAGCTCTTACTTATCAACTATATGGATTTCCATCTGACATTTAGTGCAATCAAACTTAAGAAGGAACTTTTGACCCTTCTCGTTAATTAAATAAAGGGGTTCTTTAACTTTTTTACCATCCTTAGAGCAAAAACCAAAGTAGTGTTTTAAACAATGTTTAGTCGTCATAACCTTATTGGCTTTTTTAATTTCAAAAGCTGGCTCAATATTAGCCACCCCATGATTTCGGTAGAATTGTTCAGCAAGCTTATTACTAACATTCCACTCATAAGAAATATCTTTCGCTATAAAAGGAGTTTTGTTTTTCTTTATTTTAAAATCTTCTCTTTTATAATTATTCTTTCTTTCTAGAGAAATGTCTTCAATTACTTTCCTTCTCATCTCATTTATTTGTGACATCGGAATAAAGTATGGTTCCTCCCACTCAATTTCAATCTTTTCGGCTTTATAAATAGTTTCTCCCAATTTAACTAATTGATTAACTATATTTTCAACTGCTTTTTCCTTCTTCTCAGCCTTCTTTTTTTCAATTTTAATTTTACTTATTCCTTCATTACCATCCTCGTCTTCAGCTATTAAAGAGAAGCCTCCTTTCTCTTCTTTGAATTTAAAAATTAGTGGTATCTTCCTTTCTGCCTTAATACTTCTTATAAACTTGTTGTCTATATTGCGATATATGTTTTGTTCTTTCTCTACCCCTGCCATATTGTTTAAAAATATCTTTTTACCAGAAACAATATTAACATTGCTTCCCATAAGATTATTATCTTTATCAAAGAAACAAAGCCCATCTCCATTGTTAACTTCGACATCGCTATTTAGAATAAAATATTCATCAAAAATTTCTCTTACTTTTCCCAATGGCTTTCCAACTGATTTAGGCGAAAAAGAAAGAATATCTCCTTGTCTTCCGTTTAAAAAATATGTTGTATATGTTCGATTAAATGTTTTTTCTAGGTCTGGCTCAAAATCTAATGATATTACTCCGAGAGAAGATCGTTTTAAATCTTTCCTTTTTGAAATGACTTCATTTAGCCTGTTATTATAAAAAGCAACTACATTGGAAACGTAATCTTCTTCCTTAAGTCTTCCCTCTATCTTAAAAGAAGTAATCCCTGCCTCTATCATGTCTTCAATATTATTAGAAAGATTAAAATCTTTTAAACAAAGAAGGGGTTTATTTTTAGCAATAACCTTATTGTCTCCATCAATTAAAGTATATGGCAACCGACAAGCCTGAATACATTCTCCACGGTTCGCACTCCTTCCACTTAAGTATGAACTTAAATAGCACCTTCCAGAGAAGCTAACACATAAGGCTCCGTGAACAAAAGATTCTAATTCTAAGCTAGTATTTTTCCTTATCTCCTTAATTTGGCTCAATGATAATTCTCTTGCTAAAATTACCCTCCTAAAGCCAATGTCTTCTAAAAACTTTATCCTCTCTAAAGAATAGTTATCGGTTTGAGTGCTAGCAATTAAAGGAATTGGAGGTAAATCCATCTCTAATATGCCCATGTCTTGGATAATTAACCCATCAGCTTTTAAATCATAAAGCTTCCAAATTAAATCATTAGCCTCTTTTAATTCGCTATCATATAAAATTGTATTTAAAGTAACATAAACTTTTACCTTAAATTTATGCGCATAATCAATTAATTCGCCTATTTCTTCCAAAGGATTACCTGCTGCAGACCTTGCTCCAAACTTAGAGGCACCGATGTAGATAGCATCGGCACCAGCATTAATAGCGGCAATTCCTGTCTTTAAATTTTTAGCAGGAGCTAAAAGCTCTATTTCCCTAGTTTGTTTTTCCATAATTTTCTTTGATAATTAATAGCGAATCTATGTGCCTCATCTCTTACTCGAATTAAAAGGTTTTCATTTTTTAAAACAAATTCATCATCTTTATCAAAAAAGAATTCGTTCTTTTTTCTATCTGGTCCTTTAGCAATTCCGACAACTGGAATATTAAATCCATTTTCCTTTAAACTCTTTTTAATTGTACTGACTTGAGGTTTTCCTCCATCAACAAGAATATAGTCTGGTATTGACCACTCAGAATGTTTCAGCCTTCTATCTAATACTTCTTTTAAACAATCTACATCGCTCTGACCAGAAACATTCTTTATTTTAAATTTCTTGTAATCACTTTTTAATGGACCGGTTTCATTAAAAACAACCATACTTCCAACCATTGCTTCATTTCCTAAGTTGGAAATATCATATCCTTCAATCCGTAATGATTTTTCTTTCTTTTTCTCATTAAATAAAAAGCTTTTATCAAGCAAGGCAAAATCTCTTATTTTATTCAATGAAAAAATCTGATTCCTTAACCTTATAGCCTCTTCGTAGTCTTCTCCTTTCGAGGCTTCTTTCATTTTCTTTTCAAGAGAAGTTATTAATCTTTTCTTTTTTCCCTTCAAAAAAACTACCAAAGGTTTAATTACTTTTTCTTTGTAGTCACGAGAAGATATTTCATTTGTACAAACTCCCAAACAATTGTTTAACTGATAGTCAAAACACGGTCTTTTTTGATTCGGGTTACATCTTGAAACCTTAAACAAAGAGTGTAGCAATTTTAAAATTTGAGAAGTTTTCATCTCCGCATATGGACCAAAGGTATATGCGTAATTTTCCTTCTTTAAGTTCTTCTCTCTAGCTGCAACTAATTTAGGAAACTCTTCTTTTGTAATAACAAAGAAATTCCAACTCTTATCATCTTTGGTCTTAACATTGTATTTCGGTTGGAACTCTTTAATGTAATTAGCCTCTAAAATGACTGCTTCTAAAACAGAATCAGTGGTTTTCCATTTAACATCACTCACGTCTTCCATCCGAGCTTCTATTGGACGCAACGTTTTAGGGTTCAGATAGCTCCTGACTCTGCTTCTTAAGGAAGTAGCTTTGCCAATATAAACAAGCTCTTTTCCTTTGTAAAAAAGATATATTCCAGGAACATCTGGTATCTTTTTAATTTTATCTTGCCAGTTAGTCATTTTTTAAAACTCTTTTTAAATATTTACCTGTCCAGGTTGGCATCCTAGATAATTCCTCAGGAGTTCCTTCTCCAACTACTTTTCCACCCTGGTCTCCTCCTTCTGGTCCTAGGTCAATAATCCAATCAACACATTTAATAAAGTCTAGATTGTGCTCAATAACCATCACTGTATTTCCTTGCGAAACTAACTTCTGCAAAAGAACTAATAGCTTTTTAATATCATCGTAGTGTAATCCAGTTGTTGGCTCGTCTAATAAGTATAGTGTTTTGCCCGTTCCGCGCTTCGATAATTCTTTACTTAATTTTATCCTCTGCGATTCTCCTCCTGACAAAGTAGTGGCCGATTGTCCTAAAGTTAAATAGCCTAAACCAACTTCATTTAAAATTTTCAATTTGTCATGAATTAAAGGAATATCTTTAAAGAACTCGGCCGCTTCTTCAATGGTCATGTTTAAAACATCAGAAATGTTTTTATCTTTATAATGTATTGATAAGGTTTCCTTGTTGAATTTATGCCCCTTACAGACATCGCAAACTATCTCTACATTAGGCAAGAAATGCATTTCTATTTCTAATATTCCCTTTCCTTCACAGTTCTCACATCTTCCTCCGGCCACATTAAAACTAAATCTTCCTGGCTTGTATCCACGCATTCTTGCCTCGGGAGTCATAGCAAATATTTCTCTTACCTCATCATAGACCTTAGTATATGTTGCTGGGTTCGAACGAGGAGTGCGGCCAATCAAAGATTGGTCTATTCTAATAACCTTATCTATGTATTCAATATTTTTGATTTCTTTTACCTTGATATCTCTTTTGAAACGGTTAAGCTTGCCAGTTACATATTTATGAATAACATTATTCATAAGAGTTGATTTGCCCGAACCAGAAACTCCGGTTAAACAAACTAACCTACCTAATGGAATCTCAACATTAAGGTTTTTTAAATTGTTTTCTGACGCTCCAACAATTTTTAACTTCGCCATATTCTCATAGATATTCCTTTTTTCTTTAGGCAATTCTATTTTTTCTTCCCCTCTTAAATATTTTCCAGTTAAAGACTTTTGGGCACTTCCTAATTGTTTACAATCCGAAGTTTCTTTTCCTTTTAGTAATAAGTTGTTTAAAGGACCAGAAAACATTATTTCTCCTCCATGGACTCCAGCTCTCGGACCAAAATCAACAATCCAATCACTTGTTAAAATTGTGTCTTCATCGTGTTCAACAACAATAATGCTATTACCGACATCGCATAGATTCCTCAAAGTTTTAACTAATTTTTCATTATCTCTTTGGTGCAATCCAATTGTTGGTTCATCTAGAACATATAGTGCTCCAACCAGCTTAGTTCCAACCTGAGAGGCTAAACGAATTCTTTGAGCCTCTCCACCTGACAAGGTTCCAGCTGCTCTATTCAAACTAATATAGTGCAAGCCAACATCAATTAAAAACTGAAGTCTATTCTTTATTTCATTAAAAATAACATCGGCTACCTCTCTGTCTTTTTTATCTACCCTATCTCCCGTTTCAGAAAAAAACTTTAAAGCTTGTTCAACCGTCATTATAGTTGCCTCCCAAATATTCTTATCATTAATCTTAACGCTTAGAGCATTTCGATTTAATCTTTTCCCTTCGCAAGCTGGACATGGAACCGTAGAAAAAGGATTTTCTACTCCCAAACCATTACATTCTGGACAATAGCCATAAGGACTATTAAAGCTGAATAATCTTGGCTCGATTTCAGGAAAACTGAACCCACATTTAGGACAAGAATACTGAGTACTAAATACTTTTTCAGTTTGATTGGGGAAAATAATAGTGCAAAGACCATCTGACATATCAACTGCTGTTTCTATCGCCTCATTCAATCTGAATTCAAAATCATCATCAATCTTTGAAAAATATATCTTATCAATCACAACTTCAATTGTATGGTTTTTTCCTTTTTCTAAAGGTATCCTTTCCTTTAAACTTTTATTTTTCCCATCAATTCGTACTTCTGAAAAACCGGCCTCATAAGTATCTTGAAGCATTTGGTAATATTCTCCCTTTCTTCCCCTTACTACTGGAGACATAATAATCAAAGCGCCCTCCTCTTTAAGCATTGCTTCGGTTTTTCTAAAGATTTCATCAATAGTCATTTTCTCAATCTTGATTCCACAATCAGGACAGTGCGGTTCTCCGATTCGAGCATACAGAACTCTTAGGTAGTCATAGATTTCTGTAATTGTTGCAACCGTTGAACGAGGATTAGAGCTATGAGCTTTCTGACTAATTGAAATAGCTGGAGATAATCCTTCTATCTCATCAACATCTGGCTTCTGCATTCCTCCTAAAAACTGCCTAGCATATGAAGACAATGATTCAATATATCTCCTCTGTCCTTCAGCAAAAATTGTATCAAAAGCTAAGCTAGATTTTCCTGACCCAGAGAGCCCTGTAAAAACAACCATTTTGTTTCGGGGTAATTCTAGTGAAATATTTTTCAGGTTATGTTCCCTCGCCCCTTTGATTATTATTTTATCCTGCATATTATTTCTTCTTTAATTCTTTTTCTAACTGACCAATTTCGTCTCTTAAGATGGCTGCCAGCTCAAATTCTAATTTATCGGCTGCTTCTTTCATTTTAAGCTTCTTATCTTTTAATATTTCTTTTATCGGCCTATCATCTCCTTTTAAGTCCATCTCTAATATCTTTTCATTTCTCTTTTTAGATTTTAATTCTTTAGAAGTAAGACCAAATTGTTCCAAAATATTCTTAATGCTTTTTTCAATTGTCTTAGGAGTAATTCCATTTTTTGTATTGTAATCTATTTGAATCGCTCTTCTTCTATTTGTCTCACTAATTGCTTTTTCAATTGATTGAGTAATATTATCAGCATACAAAACAACTCGTCCATTAACGTTTCTCGCTGCACGGCCAATAGTTTGAATTAAACTAGTTTCATTTCTTAAGAAACCTTCCTTATCGGCATCAAGTACTGCAACTAAAGAAACCTCGGGAATATCTAATCCTTCTCTTAATAAGTTAACTCCAACAATTACATCAATATTTCCTCTTCTTAATTCAGTAATAGTGTCTACCCTTTCTAAAGTTTTAATATCACTGTGTAAGTACTTAACCTTAATTTTTTTCTTTTCTAAGTAATCTGTTAAATCTTCGGCCATTCTCTTAGTTAGAGTAGTAACCAAGGTTCTTTCTTTTATAGCAACCTGAGCTTCAATTCTTTTAATCAAGTCATCAATTTGCGAATCTCCTTCTTTGCCAGTAATAGGTCTGATTATTACTTCAGGGTCGATTAATCCGGTTGGTCTAACGATTTGTTCAACTATCTGTTCGCTCTTCCCCAGTTCTTCTTCTCTTGGTGTTGCTGAAACATATATTGTTTTTTGGGTTAAATCTTCAAACTCAGAATATTGTAATGGTCTATTATCATAAGCGCTTTCTAATCTAAAACCAAAATCAATCAAAGATTTTTTCCTTGATTTATCACCAAAATACATCCCCCCAATTTGAGGAAGTGTAACGTGAGACTCATCAATAACTGTTAAAAAGTCTGAGTCAGCTTTTTTGAAATAATCAATTAAAGTAAAAGGAGGTTCTCCTACTTTTCTTCCGTCAAAATGCCTTGAATAGTTTTCTATTCCCTGACAGTAGCCAATATTTTCAATCATCTCTAGGTCGTAGTTAATTCTTTTTTTCAATCTTTCGTACTCTAACAGCTTTCCTTCCTTTTCGAAAAATTTAAGTCTTTCTTCTAACTCCCTCCTTATCCCAACCAAAGCTTCTTTCTTAGTTTCATCATTTAAAACATAGTGTTTGGCGGCGAATAAAGAAACTTCTTCCACTGATTCTAAAACGTTCCTTCTGATTGGGTCAACTAGTTCAATTGAATCAATCTGTTCTGAAATTTCCATCCTATATATCACTTTCTGACTAACTGGCATTATCTCTAATACCTGACCTCTCAATCTAAACTTTCCCATTAACAAATCTTCGGTCGTTCTTTCAAACTGTAAGTCAATCAACTTTCTCACTATCTCCTTTCTGCCAATCTTGTCTCCTTTTTTAAAAACATGCATTACTTTCTTATATTCATCAGGAGAGCCCAATCCATAAATACAAGAAACTGAACAAACGATGATTACATCTTTCCTAGTCATTAAAGCTTGAGTGCAAGCATGTCTTAACCTATCTATCTCTTCATTAATCTGAGCTTCCTTCTCTATGTATGTATCACTGTTAACCATATATGTTTCTGGCTGATAATAATCATAGTAAGAAACAAAATACTCAACTGCATTATTAGGGAAGAATTCTCTAAATTCATTACATAATTGAGCCGCTAAAGTTTTGTTATGCGAAATCACCAGTGTTGGTTTTCCCACCTTAGCTATTACATTGGCAATGGTAAATGTCTTACCCGAACCAGTAACCCCCAAAAGAGTCTGCTTTTCCATTCCCTGGTTCAATCCAGAAACCAACTTTTCTATTGCTTGGGGTTGGTCTCCTCCCGGTTTAAATTCTCCCTTAAGCTGAAAATCCATAGTTTTAAGACCTATGTGAAACCATATTATACCATCTAAACAAAAAAGGGGCAAGATGCCCCCTTTAGCCCTATTTACTTACCTTTCCTCATTATCATTAAATGAAGAACAAAGGCGATTGTAAAAAAGATTGCTCCTCCGAAACAAGGACTTAAAAATGGATTGGCTCCAACTGCACATCCAATCGTGCAAGACGAATCACTAATCCAAGAAATTAATTCATTAGCAAAGTTGAACCAAGCAAACAAGGTTCCTGCTAATAAAACGATAGCTTGAACAAGTATAATTTTTTTCATATTTTTATTATTACTTATTTTAATTAAAATATTTTTTTAAACCTTCTTCAAACTTAAAAAGATTACTATTATTAACCGTAAATCCAGCAGCTGGAGCGTGACCTCCAAACATCACTAATAATTCTTTACAGCTTTCCATTGCTTTTACTGCATCCATTCCCTTAGGAACCCTTACGGTTCCTCTACTAAACTCTTCTCCTTTCTTATAAAGAAAAACTGGCTTGTTAAAATAACCACATAGACGAGAAGCAACTGCTCCTAAATATTCTGGCTCCCACAAATGAGAACCTTCAAAAATAATACTGAAATTATTATTCATTGAAATCTTTTCTACTAACTCGTTCATCATTACTGCTATTTCTCTTTGTTTTTCATGGCTCTCTAAAAATAATTCCTCAGCTACTTTTTTAGCTCTATCAAAATCCGATTCAATTAAAAACAAATATGGTTTAGGAATATGATTTTCGATTACAGCAGAATTTAAAGCACTATTAATTTTCGAAACCATATCTCTCTTTGAACCAAAATCCATTGGATTAAGAAGAGAAAACATGGCCCTAATAGCTGGTCTTTGACTATATTCTATCTTCTCTAATCCATCTTTAATCCATTGTTCATTTTCACCAACCTCTGGCATCATATCTGAAATAGTTGCTAAGGCTGTTAATTCGATAAAACTATCTTTCAACATTGGAGATAAACTTTTTCCTAGCAATTCTTCTGACAGTTTAAAAGCAATGCCCACATTAGCATATTCTTTAAAAGGATAGTCATCAGATGGTTGTTTTGGGTCAACAACAATCTCCGCTGCTTCTGGTATTTCCCCAACCGCCTTATGGTGGTCAATTACCACAACCGAAAAACCGCTATTCCTAGCGTCTTCTATTTCTTTAAAGTTAGTAATTCCACAATCAAGGGTAACGATAAGACCCTTGCTTACTTTTGATTTAATAAATAGTAAGGCTTTATCATTTAATCCATAGCCTTCATTCTTTCTATCTGGTGAAAAAGCTAAAACAGTTGGAAATAGTTCCTTCTTTTCTTTCGGAAGAAGAGAGATTAAATTATCTATTGACTCCTTAACGATGACCATTGAAGATATTCCGTCTAAATCACCGTCTCCGTAAATAATTATTTGTTCGCTGTTTAAAACTGCTTGTTTTATTCTCTCTGCTGCTTTTTCAATGTTTTTAATCTTCAACATTTTTCTTTTTGTTACTCTTTTCTTCTAGGGCGACGATGCCTGGTAAGTCTTTACCAGCCATAAAATCAAGCATTGCCCCTCCCCCTGTTGAAACGAAATCGAATTGATTTATTATCCCTAACTGTTGAATTGCCTCAACTGTTTCTCCTCCTCCAACTATTGAAAAAACCTGACTATTAATTTCTCCTATCATCTTAGCGATATCAACCGTCCCTTTATCAAAAGGTTTTTTCTCAAAAAATCCCAATGGTCCGTTCCAGATTATAGTTTTAGCTTCCCCTAAAATAGCTCTATATTTCTGTATGGTTTCTGGTCCAATATCAAATATTCCTTCTTCTCTCCTAACTGTTCCGACTGCGCCCACTCTTGAATATTCCTCGTCAAAAGTATTTAAAGCCATTATTCCATCAACTGGCAAATGAAGCTTTTGACTAGTTAAGTCTATTCCCTTAACTGCCTCCATTAAATCTTCTTCGTCTTCGCTTAATAAATCTTTAATGCATTGCCCCTTAGCGACCAATAAAGAATTGGCAATTTTTCCTCCCAATAAAAGATAATCTGATTTGTCTAATAATCTTTCAATCACTCTAGTTTTAGTTGAAACCTTAGCTCCTCCGATAATTGAAACCAGAGGCCTATCAGGAGAGACTAAAGCATTAGATAAAACTCTAATTTCTTCTTCTAGTAATAGCCCGGGATAAGAAGGAAGTAATTTAGTTACTCCAACTATTGAAGCATGAGCACGGTGACAGACACCAAACCCATCCTGAACAAAAATATCCCCTAGTCGAGCTAGTTGTTTAGAGAATTCTTCACTGTTCTCTTCTTCTCCTTTATTGAACCTTAAATTCTCTAAAACTATTATGTCCCCTCTTTCCATCTGAGAAATTTCACTTTCTACAACCTTACCAACTGTGTCGTTAACAAATTTAATCCTTCCTCCCATTAGCTCCCATAGCTTTCTAGCAATTGGCCTAATTGAATATTGTAAATCTTTACCTTTTGGCTGTCCTAAATGAGTAATTACTATAACCTTAGCCCCGTTAGCTCTTAAATGCTCTAATGTTGGAATGGCTTTCTTGATTCTAAAATCATCTATTACTGTCCCTCCTTCGCCCAATGGAGCATTGAAATCAACTCTCACTAGCACTCTTTTATCCTTAACGGTTGTACTTCTTATATTATTCATATTGTATATTTTACAGGGTTAATGGTTAAATATCAAGTTATTATTTAGCTTTTGGAGTGTCAGTTTTAAATATCTTTTTAGCAATAATAAATACTACCAATCCGAGGATTACAAAATTTAAAAGCTCTCCTAAAAAAGAACCGTATCTTATACTGATTGGACCCAAGTTTAATATTGCCTCTTTCCAGCTACCCGAAGCGGTTAAAGGAGAAAAGATTGGCATGACGATATCCTTGACCAACGAATTAACCAAACTTGTACTAGCCGCACCCATGATAAAGGCCATTGATAAAGAAACAATATTGTACTCTTTTAGAAAACTTATAAAATCTTTGTACATAAAATTATTTAATTAAAGGGAATTCTAATGTTACCTGTGTTCCTACATTTTCCATTGAATCAATCATAATCGTGCCTTTCATTAATTCAATGATTTGTTTAGTAATCCAAAGACCTAATCCTGTTCCCACAATGTCTTCAGTTTTCTTACTCTTAACACGATAGAATTTCTCAAATAAATGTTCTCTTTCTTTAGCGGTCATTCCAATACCAGTATCCTTAATCATTAAAACAAGATTGTTGTCTCTGTTTAAAGCTTTAACCTCAACACTTCCAGTGGGAGTATATTTAATAGAATTACCAATCGTATTTATCAATATTTGTTTTAAACGGTCCTTATCCGCTAAAATTAATGATTTGGCACTTGGCTCTATAGCGCAAGTCAAAGTTAATCCTTTCGTTTCTGCTTGTAATTTCATTTCTTTTACCGTATCTTCCACGATTGGCCAAACTTCCATTTCTTTCAAATCAACCTTCAATCTACCTTGTTCAATTCTTGAAACATTCAAAAGGTCTTCAATCAAACCATTTAATCTTTCAGAAGAAACATCAATAATTGATAAATAATCTCTACCCTCCTGATTAATTCCCATCTTGTCTGCCTCTTCCAGCATCATTGTTGCATAGCCACGAATAACGGTAACTGGAGTTCGCAGTTCATGAGAGGCCATGGAAATAAATTCATCTTTCATTGCATCAACTTCTTTAATCTTATTATACAAAATTGAATACTCAAAAAGACGAGAATTACCTAATAGTAGAAGAATAATAAGAACTACTGTTCCCAGCAATATGCCGTATGAGCTAAAAAGTGATTCTACTAGCTTAGCATTGGCCTTATCAGACGAAACCTTCATTGATATTATTGCCTGTCTTTCTCCTTGAAGATTCTTTAGAGGCATAATAATTGTCCAATATGATTTGTTGCTATCACCCTCAGGCTCAACAACTCTTTGTGCAAAAATATTTCCAGTGCTCCATGAAGAAGAATAGTTGTAAGAATTTATTAAGGTTCCCAGCTCCTTTTTATTATCCATACTAGCTACCAACTTAAATCCTTGAGAGTCGGGATAATAAATATCTAGAGCTGCAGTGTCTTCGTTGTAATTCTTCCAGTCATTAATAAATAACTGTATCTCATCTGGAGAATTAAGCTTATCAGATATTCCTGCATTGAATGTCTGCCCTATTTGTATTGCTTTATCGTAAAGAGTTAGTTCTATTGTTTTATTGTACGACTCGGCAAAAAACCAAGTATTAAAAATCACTAATCCTGGGATTAAAATCATTACCGCAATAGAATAGACGACTTGCTTGTTATCCCTTAGAAATTTAAATTTCATATTATTCAGCAGACCTCTGTCTAATAATTAGGATTGCCGCAATTAAAACGAATATAACAATCAAACCTCCGAAGACATACAATATTATCATGCCACTTGTATTATTTGGTACAGCAGCAGAAAGGTCTCCAGTGGCAACAAAATTATCAACTGAAACGGCTTGTGCTTCAGCAATAAAGAAGGGAGTTGGTAAACTAGTCTCCACAATCTTTCCTTGGTCATCGTTAATAGCAACATAAGCTTCATGAGTTCCGTCTACTAGAGTTTTATCTAATTCATATACCCAGTTACCGTTTGAATCAGCCTTAACCGTTACGATAATCGGCATTGAACTATAAATAAACAAAGTAATGATTTGATTTGGCTTAGCTTTTCCTTGGAATTTTATATTATTCCCTACGTCTGATTTAACTGTTTCAACTGAATTAACAACTAGAGCAGCACTAGTTAATGCAATAGCCTGCTTAGGCTGTTCTATTGTTTTTCCCTCTACGATAGCCTTATCAACTCCTTCTAAAACAACCTCTGTCGATTGTAATGACGGGTCTAGTGGGTCGGTTCCGTTCTTTAATTCTTGTGCATCATCGACTCCATCACCATCAGTATCTTTATTGTAAGGGTCTGTTCCTAAACGTTTTTCTACATCATCAGGCAATCCATCCTTATCACCATCAAAAGCAATAGCAACTGGAGATAAATCTTCCTGAGAAGATGACGTGCTACTTGTTGACAGTAAACTTACTTGAATCTGTTGGTCAGAAGAAGCTAGTGGCATTACCTCAACTTTAACCTCTTCGCTTTGCGTTGATTGTCCAGATGAAGATGACCCTGATGAAACCGTTATAGTTCTTTGTTGAGTATCAATTGTTGCTGAGCTACCGGCTACTTCAGAAAGTTGAGCCTTAACTTCAGTTGAAATTGTATTTTTAAAATCAGAAAGAACAACATTATCAATTAGATTATCACAGGCAGCTCCGCTTAGGCTATTACATTTTTCCGGCTTTCCCTTAGTTAATAAATATTCTCTGCAACTTGAAGCTGTAGTTAAGTTCTTTAGTTCACATTCCGCAGTTACGCTTTTTTTATAGTTATATAAATCACAATCACTTTTATTTGTCCATCCGATACTTAAACATTCAGCAGAAACCTGGTCGGCGGGATTAACGCATAATTCCTCAAGATTAGGGGTATTGCCAGAACAGTTGTCGGGAGACTTAGAAGTAACTGTTCTTGTTTTCTTTCCATTTACACAAGGGCCGTAATCACTGTAAGTATAGGTACAAAAAGGCTTACAGGTTCTTGATAGCTCTTCTGGCGCTACCTTTGTACATCCAACTGGTAGAGTAGTTGCTATATTCCTGTATTGGTTACCATTAGAACAAAGACTCCAATCAGTATATGTATACTGACAAGGAACATTAACCTTTTTCTCTACAGTACAAGCTTGTTCTGTTTTGTAAGGATTTGGAGTAACGACATTTTTACAGTCTTCAGAAATACTACAACTTCTCTTTTGAGTTCCCTCTAAACATTCACCCCATTTTTCATCACAAACCCATTTATCTTCCGTACAGGTATCAACAGGAGTACAAGTTCTTTCGGTTTCCTCATGAACTCCGCCTACACACCCTTCAGGAGTTCGTGACGTAAGCTCTCTTGTTTGTTTTCCGTTTTCACAAGTTGACCATTCGGAATAATTAAGCTTACAAGTATTTTCATAAGTACAAAATTCTGTGAGAGTACTGCTTCCTGTACAATCTGTTGCAGTAGTTAAAAGATTCTTAGTTCTAGTTCCTCCACTTTGACAAGCCGACCATGCAGAATAGTCAGAATCAATACAAGCTCTTTTCTCTACTTCTTCATCTGCAACACAAGCTGTTTCTTTATAAGTAAACCCGAGAGGACAACAAGTACAACTGCCAGCATCCCAATTTCCCACACACTTCGTTTTATTTGCAAGGTCAAGACTAGGGTTATTAGGATTACAACCATTTAGCGCTTCTGGCTCGGTATACGTACAATCTTGAGTCACAATTGGGTCTCCGATACACTTAACCCCAGCTAAAAGATTTTTAGTCTGCTTTCCAAGATAGCTACATTCTGACCATTCAGAATAATTAGCCGCAACACAAGTTGCTACAGGTAAGTCTGTAGTTGGGTCAGTCGTGCTTGTTCCAGGTGTTGTACCTGTTCCAGTTGTTGTGGTTGTCGCTATTTTCACACATTTGCCGTCTTTAAGCTCTTTTCCAGATGGACAATTACTACAAACACAATCACTTCCCCAAGTTCCACCACTGTCCGTACAAACTATACTATTAAATTGATTAAGCCAAACATTATTAAAAGCACAATAACAAGGTCTAATTAATTTATCTGAAGAAATATTTCCTTTACAATAGGCAGGATAAGAAACATCAATGGCTCTAAACTGTGTCATGTCTTGTCGACAAGATGACCATTCTCCATAATCTGCCCTAACACAATTATTATTTTCCGTAGAATAAAATGATGTATTATTACCATAGCTTGTTGTATTTTTTTCTACCGTAAAAGTACGATTGATTTCACCGCTATAAATAGTTCTTTGGTTTTGGTCAAAATCTTTAAGAAAAACTGATTTCACTTTCCATGTTCCCGCCTCAGCTCCAGTAGGGATTACTAGGCGGTGTATCCATTTACCGTTATAAAAGCTTGGATACTCTGCGTGCAAAATCTGCCCTGACGGACTCTCAACAATCACATTAGCTCTCTCAACCCCGAAGATATTGTCATCGCTCACCGCTAAGGTTATTGTGATGGCTTCTCCCATAGTAACTACTGTCGGAGAAATAGTCAGGTCTTTAAGCACTGGAGCATAATAATCAGGATTATTCGCAAAGACGTTTAAGACCATCTTACCTCCATAGATGGCGATACTGGAAAATAAGACTAGCAAGAGGAAAAGGTTAACTATTTTGTTTTTTGACATATAGTTTTTACTTAAAAACATCCCGAAAGAGATGTTAAATTATTAACTTAATAAATACTTTAAATTGTGTGCACATTTAATCATTAATCCATTATAAAATATGTTTCGAAATAAAACAATACTTATTTCGGTTCGGCGTGAATAATTACCCTCCCAACCCCATTAATTTTACCTTTTATTAGATATTCTAACTCGCTAACTGCGCTATGGACTTCTTCCAAAGTCATATTGTCTAAGAAAACACAATGCAAAGAAATAAAGTAACCGTTGTCTGTTTTTCTAATTACAAAATCATGTAAATTGTTTAATTTATCAACCACACAACAAACATTTTTAATATCAGCTATCATTTCTTTTTCTTCTTTCTCTGTTAATTCCTGACTTAAAACGGCCTCATTCTTTGTCGGCTCAATATGCGAATTAATAATAATCTCTTCGCCTAATTCTTCTCTAATTGATTTTTCTAAATCGGTAGCAATCTCGTGCGCCTCTTTAGCCTTCGAACAATTAGGAACCTCGACGTGATAACTTATGCATTTACAACCATCTAATTCATCAACAACCACCTCATGTATTGATATGTTGTAGTTTCCCGCCAAAACATGAATTGAATCTATTATTGTTTCATTGTCTAAATGAATTGAATGGGTTCGAACAGAGATGTCTGAATTAGGAATATTCTTTTCTACCTCTCTTTCAATATTATTAATAATCCTTTGCACTCTCTCCATCGACATTTTTCTATCAACTTGAATCACCATTTCAATAAAAGAATTAGGACCGAGAGGTCTTGACCTAACTGATTCGACAGCAATAACCCCTTCAATACTTTCGACTATTTCTTTAGCCTTCTCTGATATTCCCTCGGGAGCCGCATCAAGTAAAACATTGATTGTTCTTTTTCCTAATCGATATCCAGCTAAAGCAACAAATAAAGAAACTCCGATAGCAGCAATGGCATCGGCTCCATTAATTCCAAAGGAAACAAAAACTAATCCAATTAAAACAACTCCGGAACTTAAAATGTCCGAACTAAAATGCAAGGCATCAGCCTCAAGAGCTTGGCTACCAGTTTCTTTTCCTACTTTACTCAAAGCTCGAGAACGAGAAATATCTACAATAATAGAAACTATAATTACGGCAAAGGCATACCAGGTTGCTTCAACTTCAACATTTTTAAAAATTAAACGATGAATTGCCTCATATATAATCCAAGCACTAGTAATAAAAAGCAAACCAGTTTCAATTAGAGCCGAAATGCTTTCTATTTTCCCATGACCATAAGGATGGTCTTTGTCTGGCGGCCTGTCGCCAAATCTTACCGCAAAAAAAGTTAATGCTGCCGCCCCTAAATCCAATAAAGAATGAATGGCTTCAGAGATTATTCCAATACTTCCAGTCATCGCTCCCACAATGAACTTAAGCACAGTTAGACATCCGCTGGCGATGACTGAACTAAACGCAACTGATTCTTTTTTATTACTATTCCCCATATATTAAATCCATTCTCTTGTTTTAAAGATATAGAAAAAAACGGAAGAAATAACGACTATTAATAAAATGATATAAAAGAAGGCATTGCCACTGTCCACAAATGGAAACTGAACATTCATTCCGAACAAACTTCCAATAATTGTGGGAACGGTCAAAATAACCGTCAAAGAAGTTAAAAGACGAATAGTATTATTAAGATTATTAGTAAAAATAGCTTGATAAGAATCTCTTAAGTTTTTAATACTTTTAACACTAATCGTACAGTTATCAACCGATTGTCTAATTGAAATAGTCATATCTTCTAATAAATCATCGTCATAACTATATAGGTGGATATAACCTCCTTTAGCAATAGCTTCAATTACGATATTCATTGGGGCTAATGCAGAAATATATTGGTTCAATATTTCTTCGCTTTCAATCAATTTAACAATATCTATTCCTTTAATCTTCTTTAACTCTTTTTTCTGGTTCAAAACATTATTCTTGATTCCTTTAATTCCCTTAGTAAAATTCTTAGAAATCAATAGTAAAAGATGAATTAAAAATTTACTTTTTTGAGTAGTAGAAAAAGAAAAATTACCATCAATAATTGACTTAATTGTTTTATTCTTTGTGGGAGAAATAGTTATAATAAACTTCTTGTTAATAATGACCGTTAAAGGAGTTGTATAAATATCTTCCTTATCTTGTTCTTGAGTATCTCTAATAAAGATAATAACATTATCTCCTTCTCTTTCGATACGTGGCAATTCATACAAATCTAAAGCGTCATCAATATCAACAAATTGAAGGTTGGTTATCCTAGCTATATATTCAAGGTCTTCAACAGTAGCATTTTCAATATTAATCCAGCATCCATCTCGTAAAGAATCAATCTTTTCTATCTTTTCTTTTTTTATATCTTTGAAGAATATTTCTTTCATTTTTTATTCTATTATTGTCTTTTTTGATTATAGTACATAACAGCATAAAGAAAAAGGCCGGTTTAATACCGGCCCTTATTTTTACGTGATTATCTCTTATTAATTCTTGTCGAATCAGATATTAATACTGTTACAGTTTCTCCTGTATCTAAAGATAAGACTATACTACTAACATCAATCTCGGTAACTGTTCCTGACAACATTGACCTATTTTCTATACTCCCACTTCTCTTGCCTGTTGGAGCTTCTCCCGAAGGTGCAGTGCCCATAGATGGCGGATTTCCAGTTGGAGCCTCTCCAGATGGTGCAGTGCCACCAGAAGGAGGTGTTTTTTCTTGATTAGAACAGCTATCTTTGTTTTCACAAACCAAAATCATTGAAGCCGTGTAAGAGCCATTACTCTTTTCGGCAACGACAGAAACCCAATTACCAATAGCTAAAGAAGCTATCGAAGTCCCTTCATTGTTCTGATTTTGTTCTTGAGGAGTTTCTTCATTATTCTGATTTGAACTTTTTCCCATAAAAAAGAATACACATCCGATAATTACTAAAATGACGACTATTGAAATTATTATAATATTTTGCTTTTTCATATTTTTAATTATTATTCATATCTTAGTGCTTCTATCGGGTTCAACTTAGAAGCTCTTTGGGCTGGATAATATCCAAAGACAATTCCTATGCCTGCCGACACAAAGAAGGATAAAAGAACTGATTGAATACTTACCACCGTAGTTGTGCCTCCGAATTTAGAAACTAGATAAGAAGCAACTAATCCTAATAAGATTCCGATGATACCTCCAAGAAAGGTTAAAGAAATTGATTCTAACAAAAACTGATTATTAATATCTTTTCTTCGCGCTCCTAATGATTTTCTCAATCCGATTTCTCGAGTTCTTTCAGTCACAGTTGTTAGCATCATATTCATAATTCCAATACCTCCAACTAATAATGATATTCCAGCAATTGCACCCAATAATAAAGTTAACGTTCCTGAAATTGAAGACATTGTACTCATAATGTCAGCCTGATTCATAATGCTAAAATCAGCCGAATCAACATCATCTATTTTGTGCCTAGTTAATAATAGGGTCTGAATATCTGTCTCCGCTTGATTCATATATTTAGCCGCTGATACTTCGACATTGATGGTTGAAACAGCATTTGTTCCTGTAAAATAATGTTTAGCGACTGTTATGGGAATATATATCAAATCATCAGCACTACTCATTCCCGAAGTTCCTTTTGATTCGGTCACTCCGATAACTGTAAATTCTGTTCCTGAAATCTTTATCTTTAATCCAGTCGGGTCAACGTCTTCTCCAAAAAGAGTATCTCTAGTTGTTGGCCCTAAAACTGCCACCTTAGCAACATTTTCTATTTGTGTCTCAGTAAGAAAGCTTCCCATAGAAACCGTTAAGCTTTTAACCGTTTGATAGGTTATATCTATTCCATAAATACTAACATTAGTATTACTTCCCTTGTATACGACTTGCTTTCGAGAAGAAATTACTGGCGCAACGGTTTTTAAATTAGTGACCTCACTTTTAATCGCTTCAGCATCAGCTAAAGTTAAAGTGCTGGCAGAACCAGAACTACTCCTCACCATTGAACCATAACTTTTTTGCGAGCCAGGAGAAACCACTAAAAGATTTGAACCTAATGATTCAATACTACTTTGAATACTGGCAGTTGATCCTTGTCCAATCGCAACCATGGTAATAACTGAAGCTATTCCAATAACAATACCTAAAATAGTCAAACCAGATCGGGATTTGTTTGAGGCAAGAGAGATATATATTTCTTCAAGTAAATCCGTAAAAATCATATTATTTAACTTTTAGTAATGACGACTTATCAGATTCTCCATCGGCCACAATTAAGCCATCCCTTAATTCAATAACTCTGTCAGCATGGTCGGCTACATATCTTTCGTGAGTAATTAAAATAATCGTATGTCCGTATTCTCGATTTAATTTTTGAAATGTTTCAAGCACAATGTCTCCAGTCTTTGAATCAAGATTTCCAGTTGGTTCATCAGCTAAAATCAAGTCTGGATTATTTACCAAAGCTCTCGCAATCGCAACTCTTTGCATCTGCCCTCCAGATAATTGACTTGATAAGTGATGCCATCTATCTTTATCAAGACCTGCCGAAGTTAATGCTTTCTCTGTTCTTGCCCTTCTGTCTTCTTTCTTAACATTATTATCGTAGATTAAAGGAAGCATAACATTTCTTAACACGGTTGTTCTTGATAAAAGATTGAATGATTGAAAAACAAACCCTATTCTTTGCGACCTAACTTGAGCTAATTCATCATCATTCATTTCCAACATATCTTTACCATTCAAAGAATACTTTCCTGAGGTTGGTCGGTCTAGCGTTCCTAAGATATGCATTAAGGTCGATTTTCCTGATCCAGAAGGTCCAATAATAGCAACGAATTCCCCCTTCTTTATCTCGAAGGAAACCCCCTTCAAAACAGTTGTTTCAGTATCACCCGTCTTGTATTTTTTTGTAATATTATCGCACTTTATCATATCTATCTTGTTAACATCATCATATCTCCGGCGCTACCAGGTCCTCCTTGATTTGTGTTAGTTTTAGTTGTAGTTGTCTTAGTGGTAGTTTTAGAAGTTCCAGTTCCTGTTACGACTTTTTCGCCTAAAGTCAAGCCACTCTTAACTTCAATTGAAGTATCATCGGTTATTCCCACTTCAACTGTTTTTCTTTCTACTTTTCCATCACTATTCATAACCTCAACAAAACTTTTTCCGCCCATGGTTTTGACCGCTCCTGAAGGAATAACTAAAACATCGGAAACTGACTCGCTAATAATATTTGCTGAGATGCTCATTCCTGGTTTTACACTTTCGTTATCGACATTAAAAGATATCTTAACGCTATAACTAACTACGCCTTGGCTTACTGTTCCAATAGCATCAACTTCGTAAACTTCTCCCTCAACCGCAAGGTCGTCTAAAGCATCAAAAGTAATGTTTACCTTCTGTCCAACTTTAACTTTAGCAATATCAACTTCGTTTAAAGTAATAGTAGCTATTTTTTCATGAGTGATTATTGATCCCATTACTGTATTAATACTAGCGGTGTCTCCCTTACTAACGCTTACTGTAGAAATAATTCCGCCAAAAGGAGCTCTAATAGAATAGTCGGTTAATGTTTCTTGAGCATCAGCTAAATCTGCTTCTTTTTGTTCAACAGTTAGTTGCTGAATTCTTATTTCCAAATCGGTTGCTCCTTCTTTCGTATCTTCTAAAGATAATTCTTTAATCCTAATTGATCGCTCAGCACTAACAATGTTGTCTTTGTCATCTGAGATAGTATTCTTAGCAGAAAGAAGCGTTGAAAGATGACTATTAGTCTTGCTAGTATATCCACTTAAAGTATTGAGGTGCGTATCAGCGATAGTGTTATATGATAGTTGCTTATCAGATAAAGTGTATTTATATAGTTCAATTAGATTATTCGCACTTTTAATTGCTTCAGCAATAGCTTTGGTTGCGTCGTAAGCTTCAACAATTAAATCTTCGATTGTTTCCTTACTAGAAAAACGACTAACGGTTTTGTAATTAGCAATACTTGTTTCGTATTTTGTTTTAGCGGTAGCATATTTTGAGAGCACATCATTTTTATATTGAACTGCTTTATCATTGTAGTTACTAATGATAGAAGCATAGTAATCAACGTTTTCTTGTGATCCATTTACGCTTATGTTGTCAGAAAATAGGATATTGTTTAATCCCGTCATTATTGATGGTAAATCAAGGAAAGCATTGGAAGTGGTATTAAACCCATCATCATAGGCCTTTTCCAAATTACTTTCAGCTTTAACTTTTGCCTCCTTAGCTTCAATTAAAGAATTTTCTGCCTGCAAAAGAGTTAGCTCATCTACTGGCTCCTGCATTTCTTCTAAGGCTAACTGAGCACTCTCTAAGGCTAACTGAGCACTCTTCAAATTCTTTTCTCCCTCACTGCTATCTATTTTAAATAACAAATCTCCCTTATTAACTTCTTCGCCATTCTCAACATAAACACTGGTAATCTTACCCGAAACTTCAGAAGTTAAGCTAACCTCATCCAAGGAAGAAACTTGTCCCGTCCCAGAAACTGATATACTGATATTCCCATTTTTAACTGCTTGGGTTACATAGCTTACCGTGGTCTTCTTAGGAAAAAAGTAATTAATAGCGAAAGGAGAAGAAACAATAACAATTAAAATTATTACTGACAGTATCTTATGTCCCCACACGAATGATTTAATCCCAGAAAAAATATTTTTCATCTTTGCCATGTTTTAATTTATTATTCTATACCATTTACTACCTTAGCACCCGATACTTTATTTCAATTTAAAAACCGCCCGAAGGCGGTTATATTACTTATGGCATTTCTTGAAACAGCTAGGCCCATTCTTTGATTCAAAACATTGCTTAATGCAACTTTTTTCTTCTTCGCTAAACTGTAATAATTCAGGAGGAATATTTGAGTCTTTCTCTTTAAAGTCACCGAATTTAAAATCAATTCCTCTTTCAACAGACGGAATATCCTCTCTATTGGTTAATCTTACTTTAGTCGCTTTAAAATGAAACTCTCCGCCCTCACCAACAGTAATGATGAACTGACCTTTTTCAACTGTTGGCATACTTTCAACATTCTTAGTTTCAACTCTTCTTAATCCTTGTGGAGTTTGAACAATTAAATAGTCTTCTCCTTTTTCAAAAACAATACCGGCCATTCCATTATTGCGAATATCAGTTAAGGGTCTAAAGAATGCTCTGACTGACTCGTTTCCAATTCTTGCCTGCTTCTCAAAGCTTTGTCCTAAATTAGTATATGTTAAAATTCCACCAAAAATCATAATCAATAAAGCCATTCCAACTGCTAAATATCCAAATGGTTTCTTGTATGAAACATCGCTTTTGGTTAATAAATATCCGGAAAGAACAATTAAAATAATAAAGGCAATAACTAATAAGTAAGGAAAAGATTCTAAAAAGGCGAAAATACCAAACTTCCCAAAGCTTAAATATTTAAGATTGTCAGTTTCTTTAAGATAAAAGAAAATTAAATTAAAGAAAAGTACCGATAAAAGCATGCTTAAAGCAAAGGCTGTTCCTAGTCCTAATTTCTCAGCCAAAAAGACATACTTTGACTTAAGCTTAACTTGTCCCGACTTAATCTTTCCCATTATTGAATTTTCTAGCTTTTCATCGTTCATGCTTTTTATTTATTTCTTCCAACTTACTTCTTATTGAATTTTTACCTCTCATAATTAGTGTTCCCACTGTATTCTTAGGCATTCTCAAAATGTCGCTTATCTCGTCATATGACATGTTTTCAAAATAGAACAGGACCAGAGGCTCTTTATACTTTATATCCATCTCATTAAGAACCTTTTCTATGTCTTCTTTTAAAAACATCTTATCAGCCGCTCCTCTAATGTCCGCTCTTTCATCTATTAATTTATACTCCACATCATCCAAGGAAATTCTACCATTTTTTCGTTTTTTCAAATAGTTAACCGCTTCATTGTGCGCTATTCGATATATCCAGGAAGAGAATCTTTTATTCACATCAAAACCGTATAGATTCTTATACACCTTGATAAAAACCACCTGAAGAATGTCTTCAATATCATCTCGGTCACTCATAAATTTAAGCAAATAGTGCGATAGTTTCTTTTCATAGCGTTTAATAATCTCTCGGTATGAGTCTTTATCACCATCAAGAATTGCGCTAACTATTTGTTCGTCGGTTAATTGATCCATGGTTTATACATTCATAATACCATATATTATTACAATTCAGAATGAATATATATTTCTTAATAGAGAAAACCAGCTTATTCAGCTGGCTTTTCCATTCTTTCTCCGCCCATTCCTGGACCAAAACCTTTTCCATTTTTAAGCATGTTGACCTGTCTTTCTTTCATTTTATCAAACTCTGCTTGAGTGGTAGCATTAATTTTATCAATTTGTTGCTGCTTCCAAGTTGCAAGGTCCATGGATTCCCATTTGGCTAGCTCAGTAGCTCTTTTGGTTTCCATCTCAGTTTGCTTAGTTTGCATCTGAGCCTTTTGTTCTTCAGTCAATGTTATTCCAAAACTATTTTGGAATTTTTGAATTCGGTCAGAGATATTGCTTGAGTTAGAAGCAAAAGCATTGACTATCCCGAAACTAGAAACAATTAAAGCAGAAACGGCTGATAACATTAAAAGTTGTTTTTTATCCATATATTGTATTTTTATATTTATTATCTTTAGAGGTCCTCTAAATATATATACAATACACAACTTTTTTTATTTCACTAAATGAAGGTTAAAGCTTCTCCCTTTTTCTTTCCTCTACCAGTTCTTCCTATTCTGTGAACATAATCTTCATAGGTTGCTGGAATGTCATAGTTAATAACATGACTAACATTATCAATATCTAATCCTCTAGCTGCAACATCAGTCGCAACTAATATCTTAACGTATCCACTCTTAAATGAGTCAACGGCTCTTTTTCTTTTTGATTGAGTCTTGTCTCCATGAATTGATTCTGCTTTCAATCCTTTTTGTATTAAAGCCTTAGCAAGCTTTTCAACTCCGTGCTTAGTTTTACCAAACACAAGAACCTTAGTAAATTCTTTTTTAGCTAAAAGGTCACAAAGAATATCTAGCTTTTTAGTTGGGTCACCAACCTTAATAATGTCTTGATTAACATTAGCGGAGGTTTCCTTTGTCTTAACCGATATTCTTTCTGGATTGTTTAAGAATTGTCTAGATAATACTTCGATTTCACTAGGAATTGTGGCCGAGAAAAGTAATGCTTGCTTTTGTTCTGGCATTTGAGCCATTAAGAATCTCATATCATCTACGAAACCCATATCAAGCATTCTATCTGCCTCATCCAAAACTATAGTTTGGAAAGTAGACATATCTAAAGCTTTTCTTTGAACTAAATCTTTAATTCTTCCTGGAGTTCCAATTACAAAATCATTGTTTCTTTTAGCATTTCTTAATTGGTCTCTAACACTAGTTCCTCCAATACAAAGCATAGAGAATAAGTGAAGACCATAAGTGAAATCTTTAAATTCTTTTTCAATCTGAAAAGCTAGTTCTCTTGTTGGAACAATAATAATTGTTTTGTTTCTTTTACTTAACAAAGTCTTGTTAATTGTTGGAATTAAGAAAGCAGCTGTTTTTCCAGTTCCGGTATTAGCAATACCAACCACATCTCTTCCTTGTAGAATTGAAGGAATAATCTTGTCTTGAATTGGAGTTGGGTCAACATATCCTTTGTGAGAAATGTTACCTTTTAATCTGTTATCAATCGCAAAATCAGCGAACTTATGTTCTGGTTTGTAAATAACTTCTTCTTCGGCTGGCAATACTTTCTGAATAAACTTAGAAATGTCTATTCTAGTAGAAGAGAAATTCTTTCTTCCTCCAGAATTGCCACGTTTAAAACCGCCTGAGCGACCTCCAAATCTTCTATTGCCACCATGATTGCTGCTGCTACCACGGCTATTATTAAATCTTCTTTTTTGCATATTATTAAAAAAACGACTTCTCCTTAGTACAGAGAACTCGCTAAACGATCTCAATATCTATTAATAAACCAACTATATTATATTTTGACTAATTTGTCAATGATTGGTAGGGTATACTTAGTCAAATGGAACAGACGACATCGACTTTTCTAAGTAACTAAAGGGAGAATCGAAGATTTCCGGTGAGGAAAATCTGACGCAAAATTCACTCACGTATTCTGGCAGATATTCTGGAGTGATGTGATGGTACATTCTGCGGATGAAAGTTCGGAGATTTCCGAACATTCCCTCAATCTCGCTAGTTAATCCAAACTGGAATTTCTTGTGTATGTCTGTCTTGTGCCTTACCTGCCACCAGCCTTCCACTCCCTTGTATATCCCAGCTCCATCAGTATTGAGCTGACTGCCTGGTTTAATGACTTCACAAACGAAATCAGTTGCTTCGCTTTTGTTAACTGAATTCTTGAAGATGAATTGATGCGAGATTTTTCTTGATCCTTTCTGCTTCGCCATTAGAAGAGAAAGACTTCGGAAGTATGCTTCATCCATTTGCACCTCTCCTTCTAATATCTCGTTAAAACAAGGCAAATGGAGTCTAAATTCTCTATACCAATATCTAACGGTTACTTCTGAGACATGGCAGAATTCGATTGATTGCAAAACGGGTATCTTTTTCACGAAGCACCACAAGAGAGCGTAGAAAGTGCGAAGATTGAGTTTCATTCCTCGAAGCCAAGTTCCCGAGAAAAGAGTGAAAGGTTTCCGACAATGTTTGCATCTATACCTATTTTCTGAAACAAATACTTTTCTTGAACGACACCAAGGGCAGAAAACGTTCTTACCGAAGATAATCCTTCTTAATTGCTTTCTAATTTGAGCTTCAGAAGGAATCTGATTCAAATTTGCTATCACATGTGGAACAATTATTCTTATACTTTTTATCTTACTCTTGTTCCATCTGCTTTAGTATACCCAATCATTATAGCTTGCCATTTTTATTTTTTATTATTTAAATCCTTTTATAACTTTCTTCTAAAAGCCCGATTCCTTGTCCCTCAAAGGGACAAGGAATACTAGATTATTAGATTGCTACGGCTACCTGGCGCAACGGAACCCGACGTACGTGTCCGACCTCGACGGCGCACTGTACAAATTCAGGTTGAAGACCCCGACGTACGAGCCATAGTCCCAACGCCCGCTACGCAAGAAAGCATTCCCGTTAGCAGAACAACCATAGTATCGTCCAGTAGCGTTAGCGGAAGTATAATTCCCAGCAGGGCCAGCGATTGCTTTCTCATAATCTGATAAAGTAGAATCATTCCATTCAATCCAATCAGCTCCTTGCCAATAACCTGTTCCAGTTCCGGTATAGCAAAAATCGTGAGTCCACTCATAGACATTTCCAGAAAGGTCCCAAATGACCTGTCCATTAGCTAAACTCAAAGTTCTTCGAAAAAGAAAAGTTCCTGTATTGCCACAAGTATCGGCGGCGGTATTGTACAAACAAGATGCACCTGTCGTTGGAGCAACAGCACTATTAGTCCAAGTATCGCCATGTGCAGTATTTGCTGCCCACCCACGAGCTAAATTTCCGGAACCAACAGCACCCCCACTCCAATTAGAAGCAACTAATTCGGCATCCCTAGCAAGAAGAATCCATTCGGCATTAGTGATAAGATGAGCTCCATCACCTAAAGAAGCACAAGCAGCGGCAGCGGCAGTTTGAGTAATACTAACCCAAGGAGTTCCTGAAGCGGTAGAAGTAGCAACTCCACTAACATTTCTCGCTTCATATTGCATCACACAAAAACCATAACCAGAATCAATCCAACCAGTAGGACATGCTGACGAAGAAGACGTAACTAACGATCCACCTACATATAACTGACCAGAAATATTTACGTCTCCTACTACGTCGAGCGTTTTAGTTGGATTATTCGTTCCAATTCCCAATCTTTTATTCGACATATCAACACAAAGAGTGTCAGAACTACATTCCATCGAAGACCAAAGATGACCTGGATTAGGGACACCAACAGTAACTGCAGAAACCTTTTCCGTCCTAAAAGCTTCGTAATATTGACACATTAAAAATACCAATCCGATAAAAAATACCATCAAGGTGATAAAAAGATGTTGTTTTTTCATATATTACTATTTACTTATTTTTTAATTTTATATATATTTGCATAACAAAAAAGGAAGTCTTAAGCTTCCTTATTTTCAACCCAAAAACTATTAAAAGATATTATATCAGAGAGAGAGAGAGAGAGAGAGAGAGAGAGACCAATTTTTTTCCATTTCTTTATTCATTGACTATGTTTTACTCTCTTTGCTATTACTGTCAAACAAAATTAACTAATCTATTTATTTGGACAAACCCTGTTTAACTCGTTTAAATCAGCCTCGGTTATATTACTGCTTTTACCAATATTATACCCATACATAATATCTTCTGGATTGTTTAAATGGTCAATTCCTAAGGAATGGCCCAATTCGTGAGCTAAAACCCTAACTAATTTATCTTTATTTTCAAATTGATAGATATTAATCTCCCGACTAGTAAGGTCATAAATGTAATTTCCCTGTTCAAACTCTTGCCCAGTTGACTGAACAACCTCATTATACCTTGTAATGTCTAAGTTCAAACTTGCGGCTAGATTATTAAGCCGGTCTGCCATTTGATTTATGCCTGTCGCCATATTATTAACTTCACTCTGCTTACTTTTAACAATTGCTGACAGGTCTTCGAGTTCTTTCTTTTTTTGGTTTATTCGATTGTATTGCTCTTGAGTTCCTTTTTTTGCGTTCCAAGCCTTCACTTCTTTTTCATAAGCTGCCAGCTTTTGGTCATAAGAAGAAACCAAACTGCTTAGTTCTTTGTTCTTTTGATTGTATTGAGCTACTAACACTTCATACTCTTTTTTTAGTTGAAGATAATAATCATTGTCTTGCTCTAAACTATCATCTAAATAGCTAATTTCAGAGGTTGTTTGTTGTCTTTCATCATAAACAAGATTTATCTTCATCTCTCCATTTTCTTCATAATTAAAAAGGTCTCTACCAGAAGCTTTTTCCCAGATATCTTCGGCCTGTTTGATTGCGTCTTTAAATTCTGTCTCACTAAGATTAAATTTCTTATCAAACTGTCCGATTGAGTATGCAATCGGTGTGGGGCAAGGATTAATCTTACGCGATATTTTTTTATAAGCATTAATAATGTCTTCTTGAAACAAAAAACCGTATGATATTATCAACAAAAGAAGAAGTAATTCTATTATTTTTTTACTATCCATTATCTTACGATTTTTAAAGGCATATACCAACCTTGAACTTTTTGACAAAGAGGACATTTTTCGGGAGCCTCTGTTCCTTTGTGAATATATCCACAGTTCAAACATTTCCATTCAACTTCTTCGTCTCTCTTAAACATCTTTCCTGATTCTAATAAATTAGCCAAGATATCGTATCTTTCGGCATGCTTTTTTTCTACTTCAAGAATTTTTTCAAATAGCGTCGCTATTTCTTCTTCGCCTTCCTCGTGGGCTACTCTTGCAAAATCAGGATACATAACTCCAAACTCATATTTTTCTCCGGCGGCTGCATTTTTCAAATTATCCAAAGTATTCGCTAAGGGATGAATATCATAAGTATTGGTCATTTCTACTCTCTCAGTAATTTTTTCTAATTCTTCTTTTGCATGAGCTTTTTCATTATCCGCAGTCTCTTCAAAAACCTTAGCTATCCAAACTAAGTTTTCTTTCATTGCTATTTCTGCAAAGTATGTATATTTATTTCTCGCCATTGACTCTCCGGCTATAGCTTTTAGTAAATTTTCGAATGTTTTTTTCATACTTTTATTGTTTAATTTATATATTCTAATTATATCAAAGAATAGGATAAACAAAAAGGGCCTACTAGCTTAGCCCCATATTTTTCTCAATATTTTCAACTTACCTTTATACGGTGGGTACATCATTTTTAAATCAGGAAAAAACGATTTAATTACTACCGCTTTTTTATGTGAAAAAGTATCAAAAGAAAACTTGCCATGATAGCCTCCCATACCGCTATCTCCTACCCCTCCGAAAGGTAGAAAAGAGCTTACTTGGTGGTAAATTGGAGCATTAATACAAACCCCGCCCGAAGAAGTTCTATCAATCACTCTTTGCTGTTTTTCCTTATTATTAGAAAATAAATAAAGAGCTAATGGCTTTGGATGGCTGTTTATTATATCAATAACCTCATCTAATTTATCATATTCCATAACTGGAAGAATTGGCCCAAATATCTCTTCTTGCATCACTGGGTCATTCCAATTTATCTCATCAATTACCGTTGGAGAAATGTATAAATCTTCCTTATCACTTTCTCCTCCAATAACAACCTTCCCATTGTTCATTAGGTTCAAAAGTCGATTTAAATGTCTTTCCGTTACAATTCTTGGATAGTCCGGACTTTCTTTCGGGTTGTCACTAAAAAACTCTTTAATACTTTCCCTTATTTTTTCGATTAATTCTTTTTTTACTTTCTTGTGAACATATAAATAATCAGGAGCAATGCAGGTTTGTCCAGCATTTAAAAATTTACCCCAAACAATTCTTCTAGCAGTAACATCAATATCTATATCATTATCAACAACGCAAGGACTCTTCCCTCCTAGCTCTAATGTTAAAGGCGTTAAATTCTTGCTAGCGGCTTGCATTACTATTTTCCCTACATTAACGCTTCCGGTATAGAAAATATAATCAAACTTCTGGTTTAATAACTCTGTTGCCGTTTCTACTCCGCCCTCAATAGACTTAACATGCCCTTCGTCAAAAACTTCTTCAATTATTTTTGAGATTACTTCTGAACAGTTAGGAGAGACTTCAGAAGGCTTAACAATAGCACAATTACCTGCCACGACGGCTCCGATTAAAGGACTGAAACAAAGAAGGAAAGGGTAATTCCAGGTTCCAATTATTAAAGACAATCCGTATGGTTCCGAATAGATATAACTATGAGCTTTGAATTGTGTTAAAGGAGTTTTTACTTTTTCTGGCTTTACCCAGGCTTTAATGTTTTTCAAAGTAAATTTTATCTCTTCTAAAATAACCCCTATTTCGGTTATATATGATTCAGTTGGAGACTTGCCCAAATCTTTTTTAAGCGCTTCAGCAATAATTTTTTCATTATCTATTATTGCTCTTTTAAGTTTTATTAATGTATTAATCCTAAAATAAAGATTCCTTGTCTTGTCGGTTGCAAAATACTGTTTCTGTTTTTTTATTAATTCTTCCATAACTAAATAACTAAACTATTTTGTATTGTTCAAACTTCCATCCAGGCACATTTATTAAAGCTATTAAAAGATTATTTCCCTCAACCCAATATGCTTCTCCTTTTTCAAAGTAGTAAGAGTCTCCTTGATTAACTAAAAAATCTCCTTTATCGGTGTGGATACTTCCTGACCCAGAAATAACATAATAAAGCTCAGCACATTCTAGATTGACACTTCTTTTTTCTTCAGGATATCTTCCCGTTATTAACGCAGTTGCAAAACTAAAAGAGCTAATAGGATATTCATATTCCCAAACTGTACAATCATTAGAATTTCTTTTTTGCCTTGCTTGTTCTTTTTTTATTAACATATTTTAAAATTATTTAAATTTACTATTTTGCTTTTTTAATCTTTACTAATTTCATTGTTTTTTGAATAAGAAAGGTTTCTTCTTTCATTTCTAAATCATTATCTTCCAGTATTTTATTTATTCCTCCCATTTTAACATAACTATTAAAACATTTAAAATGGTCTCTTCCAGCAAGAAACTCTGTAATTTTAATAAGTAAAGATGCTATATTATTAGGCAAGGGAGAATTATAATCAACTATCATTATTATTCCATCTTCTTTGACTACTCTTTTTATTTCAGAAATTACCTTATTTCTCAATTCCTCGTCTTTTTCGTGGAGAGCTAAACATATTGAAACTAAGTCAAAATAATTATCGGCAAAAGGTAAGCTGCCAGCATCAGCAATAATAAGTTGTGGATTATTTGCCTCTTTTTGCTTTCTCTTTTTCGCTAAGCCTATCATAGCCTGATTAATATCAACTCCAAAAACATGATTGCTTTTTTGAGCATAATAAAAACACTGATCTCCAGTGCCACAACAAACATCTAAAACAATGCTATCCTTTTTGATTAAAGAAGATTCAAGCATTTTAATCCTGATTCTTTTTAAAGGTGGATCTATTATATTTGAATAATTTATTAACATTTTATTTCATCAGAATTATAATTTCAAATGATTAGCAAGAATTAAAAATCTACTAAACTAGCTAAATATTTCTTCTAATAACTCTTTTACTCCAATCTTCTTTTTCGCTGAATATGGAATAATCTTATGAATTCCGACTAATTCGTTAATATGTTTAAATTGTTCTTCGTACTCAGATTGTTTTATCTTATCTATCTTATTCGCAACGACAATAATATCTTTTCCGTGGTCTTCTAGACTATAGAGCATATCTAAATCATCTTTAGTCGGTCCAACATTAGCATCAATTATGAGAATAACTTTTTTTTGTTCATAGTTAGAAACAAAGAAATACCAATTTACCATTGCCTTAAGACTATTCTTCAATTTTTCTGGAACCTTGGCATAACCGTAACCTGGCAAATCAATAAAATATAATGATTCGTTGATTAAAAATAGATTAATTTTTTGTGTGCGACCAGGAAAAGAACTGGTCGTCGCTAAATTGTTTTGGTTGACTAAAGAATTAATAACGCTAGACTTTCCGGAATTAGAGCGACCGATAAAAGCCACCTGAGGAGTATTGCTCTCAAGTGCACTATCACTACCAGACACGCTTTTTACAAATTTAGCTGATTCTATTTTCATATATATTCAATGGTGCGAACAAAAAATAGATACTTTAACTCAGCACCACCATAAACTTCTTTGACTCTAAAAGCCAAACTACTTCTTTTTATCTTTCTTTGGCTTCTTCACGTCTTTTTTTCTAGAATAGTTTCCTTTTGCCATAACTTTATTACTAATTATATTATGGAAATTATACCATTGTATTTATTTTTAGACAACTAAAAACCGACTATTACAATCGGTTTTTAATTCTTTATTTTTTTGCTTTCTTCTTAGCAGTAGTTTTTTTAACTACAACCTTAACAGATTTTTTCGCTACTTCTTTCTTTTTTGTAGCTACTTTTTTTTTAGCTGCTACTTCTTTCTTCTTCTCAACTACTACTGGCTTCTTTTCAGCAACCACTTCTTTCTTTGTTTCCTTTACTTGAACAACAGGACCACTTAGTGTTAAAGCCTTCAAAATTCTATCAAGCTTAGCATTTAACATTTCAAATTGTTCTTTGTATTGATTAGTAGAAACGCTAGCATTTCTGTTTACAGAGCTGCCGCCTTCTTTATCAAAACACTCATTACAGTAAACTGGCTTTTCTCCTGTTGGTCTAAAGGGTAATTCAAATCTTTTTCCACAAGTACTGCAAATTGCATCAAACATTGGTCTGTCTGAACGTCTAGGCCTGTCTCTGTCTCTTCTTTCTGGGCGACTGTCAGACCTTGAAGCTCCGCCATGATTTGTAAAGCATTGACTACAGTAAATTGGCTTATCTCCAGTTGGCTTAAAAGGAACTTCGCACCTCTTTCCACAATCGCTACAAATAGCTTCAAACATTTCAGGTCTTTCTCTATCTCCTCTGTCTCTACCTCCAAAACTTCTCCTTCCCCCGTCCCTCTTTTTAAAGTCTCTTTCTCTCGGTCCGTTGTCCCTTCTTTCACGATCAAATATTTTATTAAAGTTTGCCATATGTTTTATATGTTTTATAATCTGTTGGACTATTATAGGCTAAATAGGAATATAAAGCAAATAAAAAATTGTTTTGTCAAATTCCTAAAATGAAGTTTTCTAATTAATCTTCTAAATCCAAAACCTTATCAATCCTAATTTTCTCAACAAAATCTGGTACGTGACTCACGATAATCATCGCTCCATCATATTTACTTAACGCTTCAGCGATAATGGGAATATGACGGAAATTAATATGGTTAGTTGGCTCGTCTAAAATAAGCAAGCCTGGCTCTTGCAAGACCAATCTGGTAAAAGCAACTAATCCTTTTTGGCCTTCTGATAAATCTCCAATCTTAGTACTCATTAAATCTCCTACAATAAGGAAACCAGCGGCTATCTTTCTCATTGCCTCTTCAGAATGCTTCTCTGAAACTCGAGAAAGAGATTTGTAAACGGTATCTTCAAAATTTAGAGTTGAAAAATCCTGACGATAATATCCAATAGTTACGTTGGGAGTAATTTGCGTTCCCTCAGCTTCATTCTTAGCAATCGCCTCCAAGAGGGTACTCTTGCCAATACCGTTTGGCCCCTTAAGTAAAAGGTGCTCATTTCTTCTCAGTTCAATGTTTGCCTTTTTAACCACAGTTTTGTGATTCTTTATAGCTTTAAAAGATGAGATATGAACAATCTCTCCCTTAATATCTTTCTGCGAAGGAATTGTAAAAGCACGGATAGTCTTATCCTCTCTTCTTAACTCAACTATTTCTTCTTCCGCTTCTGCAGCTTTTTCTCTCATTTTCTTAGCGACAAAACGAAGATTTCCTCCTTTATTAGCAAAATAGTTAGCCTTTTCCTTGTTCTCAATAATCTCTTTTTTTAATTGAGCATTCTTTCTATTCTCTTTTTCCTGACGAATAGTAATCTGTTCTCTTACATCAAAATAGTTTCCAGTGTATTGTTCAATCTTTCTAGTAAATACGTCTAAATACAAAACTCCGTCAGTGAAACTGTTTAAAAATTCTGCATCGTGGGAAATAACAATACAGGTTTTATCATATCCAATTAAAAATTTAGTCAAATGTTCAATCCCCGCCTTGTCTAAATTGTTAGTTGGCTCATCTAGTAAAAGCAAATCTGGGTTTTGGATAAGAGCGGAGGCTAAGAGCAACCTAGCTTGTTGTCCCCCCGAAAAAGATTTAATAATCTTATCATGTGGAGCTTCAAAATTAACCGCTTCTAAAGCTTCGTCTATCTTGGGGTCAATATCATAAACCTTTCCTTTTGAACATTTTGACATTGCCTTCTCAAAAAATTCTTTTACGGTAAGATTCATTTCTTCTCGAGGTATAACTTGACGAGAAACAGCAATTGAGAGTCCGGTGGCAATGTTTATTGCTCCACTCTCTGGATTGTTCTCCTTGGTAATTAAACTGAATAAGGTACTCTTGCCTGCTCCGTTCTGTCCCATAACAGTTGTTTTAGTTCCTCGACGAATAGAAAAATCCACCTCATCTAAAAGAGGCTTGTTATCTATATATTCAAATGATACCTTTTTAAAACTAAGGATTGTTTCGTCTTTTGCCATAGACTAAAAGGATACTTCATTTTTAAAAAAAATGGAAGAGCAAAAACAATTAAATCAACAAAATTGGATTGTTTAACAACAATAGATACAATAAATAAAGGAAAGATAAATTTTGCAAAATTAGTAATGGAACTCCGGCCATAAAATACCATTTTCTTGTTTTGTGTCGCAAGACAAGCATGCCTAAATATATTCCCAAAGCACCAAAAGCTGCTGCAAAGAAAAATAACATTGCCTCAGAGATTCTCTCTACCCCCGACTTAGCTGCTTTCTTCTTATCCATTAACATAACCAAAAAAGCAACAAGATTAATTGAGAGATAGAAAATCAAAAGACCGATTAATTGATTATTCATTATCATAACTACAACTCATACATTGGCTTGAAGCCTAGAAAATAAATATTGGCAATCAAGAATAAGGAAGTCCAAATCCAATTTGTTATTTCACCATAACCTAATAAAGAACCTGCCAAAGCTAAACTACAAGCGATTGCACCAGAAATATCAATAATTATTTTCTTCTTTAAAACCTTTAGCGCAACTACGTCTAGCAAGAAAGCATATTTTAAAGTAGCGATGATAAAAAGAATAGTCGCTGATAAAATATATAAAACTTCATTTCCAAGGTTTAAAATTAAAATCAAATAGATAGCCACCATTGATAAATCAATAATGTCTTGGTCGATTCTTTTCTTGGGAATAATTCTAGCAAAAAACTCTATGGAGAAAAAAGTATTAACTAAAAGAATGAGATAAAAAATAGTTAAAGGTAAAGTTGGGTAATTAAAATTCTTCCAAATCATAATTCCCCCAATAATACCAAAGAAAATAGTGAAAATGTATGTTTTAAGTTTTCCGTTCATATGGCTCCCCCTTTATCAAAGGGCTTATTAAATAAAATTACCCAAAGAAGATTAATTGCATATCTTAAAGAAAGCTTAATTAATCCCTGGTTCAGAAATCTTCTACTTGAACTATAATTATAAAAATCCATATCAAATACTACCTTTCCTACCTTATGCAATCTCTTGGCTGTATCCATGTCGTCTCCATAAAATTTAATAGTAGTATCGAAACCTTCTGAAACTAAAAGGGCCTCTCTCTTAGCGATGAAATTTCCTCCTAAAACTGCATAGCCAAGAACCTTGTATGTTATTGGAGCTGTTGTTTTCCATAAAGCATTTAAAATCATCCCTTTAACTTTAGGAATATCATAATATCTATATGGTCCACTCAAAGAAACCATTTCTGGGTCTTTTTCAAAGGCTTTCTGCGCGTACTGAATCCAGCCATGAGGCATCCTCGTATCAGAGTCTAGATAGGCCAAATATTCATATTGAGCCTCTTCTAAACCTTTTTGCCTGGCAAAATTAGTACCTTTTCTTGGTTCGTCAAAAACCTTCACTCCCTTGAATTCTTCAGCTACTTTTCGCGTGTTATCTTCACTGGCGTTATTAACAACAATGATTTCATAGTCATCTTTTAGGTCTTTAGCTTCTTTAATAATGCTTTCTAGACACGGTCCGACGTATTTTTCCTCGTTGTAAGCTGGGACAATAAAACTTATTTTCATATATTCTGAGTATAACACAAACAAAAACCGACTGGAAGTCGGCTTTGGAATTACCAAACAGGTAATTTTTTACTTTTTTGCTACTTTTTTCGCTGGTTTTACCTCTTTTTCTACCTCACGTTTCACCTTTTTTGCAGTTTTACTCATTGTCTTCCAATGCTTTTTAAGGTCTTTAGCCAATACACCTATCTCTTCACGGCTAGCCTTCTTTCCTTTTTCATATTCTTTAGCAATAGAATCAATAATTTCATGATAAATTGGTTCGCTAATATCACGAGCCATTTCTAATTTCTCGATAACATCACCCTTCATTTTGATGGCCCAAGCTTTAGCATGCTTTTGGTTTGCCTTTCCCTTTGGACCAAAGAAAAAATATGCTGTTGCAGCAAGTCCAGCAAGACTAGCGCCGATGACAGCAGCTGTTGCAATATTTGAACCTTTTTTTGCTCCTTTGTTTTGCATTGTTTTATTTATTATATTTATTTAATAAGATTATAGCACGTTACAAAGATACATCATAATACTATTTTGTATTTTTGCTTTTTTCTCTTAAAAATATGCCTGTTATTAACTCTGAAACCTTTTTCAATCCCCAACCTAAACAGATAAATAAGATTACGTATAGAATCATTGCTAACCATCCTGGAAAAATACCAAAGAAAATATCATAGCGATATAATATTGGCCAGTGTAATAAATATATTTCATAAGAATATATTCCGAGCAAGCTAAAAAGCCTTATTTCCATTTTCTTCATCAAGAACAACACAACAAAACATAAAGTAACTGCAATGCTAATTAATTGCTCCTGTCCAATATTCCTTCCCATGCCAGAATAAGAAGCATAGCCGATTGCAAAGAGCAAAGATAAAATTAGTAAATAATAAACAATATTTTTAAAAACTACCAAAAGAGTACTGGCTTTAATCTTGGTCTTAATTTTAGCAATCAAGCTATCTACCGTTTTAGTGTTGTAAAGTAGTCCACCAAGGAAAACCCCTATAGGAAAGGCCCAATAGTGTGTTTCATAAAAATACCTTACTCCAGAGATAGAACTGAAGTTAAGAGCAAGCAATGAATAACTAATTAAATAGATTATGACTGCTGAGAGCCACGGTTTCTTCTTAATAAACACCAAAGGAAAGACAAGATAATAGAATAGAATAAGAGTAAGATACCATAAAGGAGAATTAATATCTGAATACAAGCTAGCCGTTGGAAAGAACCCTAAAAACGAAGAAATAATAGAATTAATCGAGTAAGACTTATTTAAAACAAAAAGGTCTAATAAGTAAAACAATGCCAATATCACCCAGAGTGGAATCATTAATTTTAAAAGACGGTCGCGATAAAAACTGCCAATCGTGCGAGATTTTCTCATCGCACTGACAACTAAGCCATAACCAGATAAGAATAAAAACAAATCAACTCCTACCCCCGATATTGTTGATAAAGGAAACAAAAATAAGTTCCCCGTAATTAGAAAATAACCAATATGACCAAAGAGCACAGTTAATACCGCTAATCCCTTAAGTTCATTAGTGGTAGAAATTGGAAAAAACCCTTCGTCTTTTTTCTTTCTTAAAGATATTAAAATTGCGACAACAAAAATCGCTATAAAAATATAAGTTGCCAAAACTGGTTCAGCGATTGATATTGTCATAAATTACTTGTGTTAAAACCTTGTAACCATTATTACTAGGATGAAATGAGTCAGCGGAATAATACAACCCATCTTTCTTAAATATTTCTTCGGTTGGAGTAGCAATGTCAATATAGGTAAGATTGTATTTCTCAGATATCTCCTTAATCGTTTTATTGAATTGAATTGTTTTATTCTTAAAATACCAATTATAGGGAGGCAAATAAAGAGTACTTGACCCAATAAAAGGGATATTAATTAAGTAAATCTTGGCGTCTGTTTTGCCAATCAACTCATCAACAATGTATTCGTAATTCTTTCTAAAATCTTTTTCGGCAATATTTTCCCTTACATCATTCACACCAATTAATAATGTAACAATATTGGGCTCATCTTCAACTACTCCCTTGAGTAAGCCTTTATCTATAACGTCTTCAGTTCTTGCCCCTAACAAAGAAAAATCTTTAAAAACAACTTTGTTATTCTTTGATAATTCCTTACCAATAGAATAGGCAAACGATTCTGAATAATTATTTGTTCCAACTCCAGCCGTAAGACTATCACCCAAAGCCGCATACTTTAATTCCGTAGAAGATTCTTCATTAAAAGTATATACATATTGCTGGTCAACCATTTCTAATCCTCCCGCCCTAATTCTATTATAAATATTAGCGTAACCAAACCAAAAGTAGCCAATAATTACTATTACACCTAAAAATAAAGCTATAAAATTAGATTTTTTCATGACTTCGTAAACCTTACTTATTCAAAGCTGCCATTGTTTGAGCACCAACTGTTCCAGTTTGATTTATCCCCTTAGCCTTTTGATAAACTCTTACCGCATTAGTAGTAAGGCCTCCATAATATCCAGTAACTGGTCCATCGTAATAGCCCTCGTCTTTTAATCTTTGTTGAAGAGCTGAAACATCTTCGCCTGAATCCTCAGTAGTCATGGTTTGAGTAAACTTATACTTCGTACTAGTTGTTCCATCGGTAGTAGTTGAAGTTGTTATCCCCACTGAAACTGGTAAAGCTCCACAAACATTATTTGAAGAACAAACTACTAATACAGCACAACCTTTTGCTACTCCAGAGATGACAAGGACTGACCCGCTTATTCCCGTTTGAACAATGCTTGAGTTTGAATTGTATGCAATATAGTAAGTTCCACTTGTTCCACCAGAAAGATTAACGATTGTGCTTTGACCTGTCGAAAGAGACAAGCTAGTTTTGCTTAAAGTTAAGAATGTTGTTGGTAGAGTTGTTGTACTACTTGAAGTAACCCAGACGTAAAGAATAGAACACAATCCTCCACTCTGACAAACTGACAAATTAGTACTACCTGAGCTTACTCCAACGACATTAATGGTACTGCCATTGATTGTTGCGGTGGCTACGCTTGAATTAGTATTCCCTGAAATATAGAATCCGCTACCGCCAGAAACTGTAACTGACTGACTTTGTCCAGCCGTTAAAGAAATACTACTCTGACTAAAAGTAGGATTACTTGAAGTGCTATTGGCTGTATTAACTGTAACTGTTAATGTCACACAAGCTCCTTCAGCTGAACAAACCATCACTGTTGATGTTCCAACATTAATTCCAGAAAGAGTTATAATATTTCCATTTAAAGTAGATTGGAAAATGCTTCCGGTATTAGAAGATAAGCTGTATGGAGTAGCTCCGCCAGAAACAGTAATGCTTAAGCTTTGTCCGACTAAAAGACTAACTGTGCTTTGGCTTAAAGTAATTGAGCCACCCGATGAGGTGTAGCTAACTGTAGCTAATAAAGAATTGCAACTGCCCATTGAAGAACAAACATTAATTGTTGAAGTTCCACTTAAGATGCCAGACAAAGTCAAAGCAGTTCCGCTTACGGTTGCTTGAACAACACTAGCATTAGAATTAGAAGAAAGATAATAGCTAGTACTCCCTCCGCCAGAAAGAGTAATGGTCATAGTTTGCCCAGTTGAAATAATCGGATTAGTTTGGCTAAAGTATAACGTTGCATTGCTTGAAGTTCCAATTGTAACATTGATTATACCGCAAGAACTCATATCTGAAGAACAAACTGTTATTGAAGTACTACCAGTAGTTTTCAAAGCATTCAAAGTAATTGTTGCGGTAGCTAAAGTTGCACTAACGTTGGCTGAGTTAGAGTTATTAAGAATTGTATATATTCCCGTTCCCCCACTCACTGTTACGGGAACGCTTTGTCCGTAAGCAATTGTAATGTTCGGCTGACTAAAAGTTAAAGCCGAAGCTCCTGAACTTTGAACAGTAACATAAACACTAGGACAGTTAGTTGATGAACTCTGTGGACAGATTGTAACTACCGTAGAGCCATATGCATTACCAGTAATCACAATTGAATTGCCACTAATACTAACATTAGCAATTGAAGGGTTAGAATTATTAGACAAGTACAAAGAATTGCTTCCGGTAGCAGTAATCGTTGATGAAGCTCCTGTATTCAAAACAATTCCCGTCTGACTTAAGGTAATCGTACTGGTCGTTGTTGTCGAAGAAGTATAGGGCCAAGTTACATCGGCCGATGTTTGGCTATTGATGATTACGTGTACTGCACTTCCTGAAGCAATAGAAAGGGTGCTTGTACTTAAAATCAAAGATAGATAACCACTAGAATTGGTGGTTCCGATTGATTGCAAGGATGGACCAACTCCTGTTTTAGTAAAATACATTAAAACAGTCGCGTTAGCATCTCCATTCACCGTCACTGTAACTTTATCACCATCTCCATTTCCCGAAACAGAAATAGTCGGAGTGGCAAAAGCCGAAACGGCAAATGATAGAAGCCCGATTGTTGATAAAAGAAGAGAAATGAACAGTTTTTGTGTTTTCATGTTAGTTCTTTATTTATTGTTTTAATAATATTGTAACAAAAACAAGATTAAAAAGAAAGTCCTATTAATAATAATGCAATAGAAATAATAAAGTTACCCGTTAAGGAGAGATTTGCAAGGATAAAAGCTTTTTATGCTTTTTGAATTATAATTAATTTAAGCAGCTTCTTTAATTAGTTTATCCAATAATTTATCTTGATATTCCATTGCTTTAATTCTTTCTTTTACTTTATCCGAAGCTCTTTGATACATGAAAGATATTTTTCTTTTTGTTTTTTCTTCTCCGTTTCTTTTTAAGTATGACGGTATGTTGTATTCAAAATATGCCAAACTATCTGCATCCCTAAGAATGTCTGATTCAGGGTCGCCACCAACTTCATGATACTCAACCAACTTACTAACTTTATTAATAAATTCGGATGGATATTTATATTCTTCTAATATTTCTACAATAAACTTAGAGGACCTTATTGCATGCTGTTTTTTGTATTCAACATATCCATCAATAGAATTCTTTAAATCACTTTCAGTTATTTTAGAAATTGCCCTATCAATATCATGAGCTATAGCCGCAATTTGTAGTGCTTCGTCAGCATCGTTTTTTAATTCAAGAACCCATTTCAAAACAAGCTCAGCGTGAATAACATCTTCTTCAAGAGGAGATTTTTTCAAGATTTCTTTAATCCTATTAAGTAGTTCTGTTTTTATGTCGTTCATGCTTTACCAATTTATTAACTCAGCAACGACCAACTCATCAAAAGAATCTATAATTCTATCAGCCTGTCCTAGTTCTGATTTTTCGTGAGTAGTTGCAATCGCTATGCACTTTATGCCTCCGTTCTTAGCAGCGGCAATACCATTAGGAGCATCTTCAATAACTATACATTCTTCTGGCTTTAAACCAAGATATTCGGCTACCTTTAAATATGTTTCTGGGTCAGGCTTTCCCTTTTTAACTTTTTCAGCAGAAACTAACACCTTAAAGAAATCCTTAATGCCAAGCTCTTCAAGAATAGTATAAGCTTTGAATTCCATCGCTGCCGTACCAATGCCCATTTTAATATTATTATTCTTTAAATCATTCAGAAATCTTACTACTCCTTTTGTAGGCTCTATTTTTGTCTTTTTAATTTCTTCAATAAAATATTCTTCCTTGCGACGAGTTAAGCTAGTGGCTTCTTCTTCGCTTGCATCTTGTTTTATATATTTTTTAACAATCTCCTCTCCTTTCATTCCCGTGAAAGCCCTATACCCGTCCATATTTAAATCTAAACCAAAATCAGCAAAATCTCTTTTCCAAGCAGTAAAATCCTGTTCTTTGTTGTCAGTCAGAACCCCATCCATGTCGAATATTATGCCTTTAATCATATTTTTATTGGTTATTAATCTTGAAGCAATTATACCATAAACAAAAACCGGCTAAAAGCCGGTTATTGTTAACCCCTATTTCACTAAAAACTGGAAAGCATAATAGACTAGGAAGGCTGGCCAAACTAGTGCTTTTAAGAATCCGAGGACTCCCACCCAAAATGATGTTGCGGTACTGATGAAATAAATTGCAGCACCGATAAAGCCAAGGCCATAAAAACCTGAATTACATTTGCTCATATTTTTATTATTAATCTTTAAACTTATTAACGATGTAAGCTGAAAGGCTGCCAAAAGTAGCTAAGAAAATAATGAATTTAAATAGCCACCCAACAACTGGTATCAATAATATTAAACCAAATACGAAGACACCCAAAACAATCATCCACCAATTAAGCTCATACTCCTCTTTTTTAAAAATATATTTCATACATAATTTAATAAAGAGTAGATTGGCGATGATTGAAGATATGATTATCAATGCCGCATATGTTAATCCGACGATTACTCCCAGTATTGCCCCAATGATAGTTACAAAACTTAAGATGATTGCAATCGGAACAACAACAAGCCATACAAAACCCTTGCCGGTATTGTTCCAGAATTTAGAAGCGCTTTCTTCTACGATTGCATTTATTTGCTTTTTGAAAAAATAATTAAGAATTAAAGCTGCAATGGCTATCATCGCAAGCTTAAACAAGAACATCATAGAAATAAAACCTAAGAACCCTTTTGCTTCAGTAGTTTCTTTCTTTTGTGGCACAGCTATTTTAGTGAAATTGGTTTCTCCTTTAATTACAGCACCCTGTTCTAGTGTGGCCTGAACAGGAGAAGAATAATCAAAATTTCCATCAATTACTGCATTCGGTCCAATTCTTATATTTCTCGCATTAACTGACAAATCTCCACTAACCTTTCCATTAATAAATACATCTCCACCATTTATAGATAATCTTCCTTTACTCTCACCACCATAGTTAATGGCCCCACCAATTATTTCAATATCCTTCTCAACAACAGAACCCGATAAAATGTTAATCTGCCCGCCAGCAACAAGTAAGTCGCCTCCCACAGGATTAGAAATCATAATATTGCCACCGGCAACTCTTTCATCTCCACTAACTTTTCCGCTTATATTTAAAGTTCCTCCAGCCGACATCAAATCTCCAGATACAGGACCAGACGAAATAACATTACCGCCAAAGACAAACAAATCTCCTAAGACCGTACCCGATACGTTAGCATCAGATCCGGCAACATACAGATTATCATTTACTGTTACGCTTGGAGCAAGATAATAGTTTTTGTCAGATTCTAAGGTAGCACTATGAGCCAAGAAAGGTGCGACGAGAAAAACTGCTGTCAAGAAACCGAAAAGTGGTTTTTTGTTCATATTTTTATTAAATATTATTACGGCTATATTATACCACAAAAGTAAAAACCGACAAAAGTCGGTTTCTATAAAAATTCAAATAAAATAGAATTAAATTACTATTTTTCGTCTTTAGCCAGCTTATTTCTAAAAACAAATTAGTGTTTTAGTTTTTAATTAACCTATTAAGGTAATTAAACATTAATGAAAACTGACGTTCCGAAGAAAACTTTCTTCTAATGACTTTAAATCCATTCTCTATAAAGCTATTTCTAAGAAATTCACTAGCAAATACTTCCTCTATTTTTTGAGCAAGACTACTTGGATTTGCAGGAGTTATAAGGAAGCCGTTGTACCCATCTGTAATTATTTCGGGAACCCCACCAATATTAGTTCCTATAACAGGGATCCCGCAAGCCATAGCCTCAATATAAACTTGTCCAAATGTTTCGTTTTCTGAAGCTAAAACAAATAAATCAGCTCCGTTATAAACTAAAGGCATTTCTTCCAATTCAAATTCTTTTATAAAAACTTTCTGTCCAATATTATGCAATTGAATGTATCCTTTTATTTTTTCTAGCGCATAATAAAACTCAGCCTTCAGGTTTTTTGGAGGAGTAGCAACAGCGATTACAAGTCGAAGAAGAGGATCTTTAATTGCTATTTGAGAAAATGCTTCCAATAAAGTGATTATTCCTTTTTCTTTTAAAATATCTCCCTTCCCGTTTATTACTCTCGAAGCGTGCAATATTATCTTCAAATCATCTGATAAATTCAATCTTTTTTTAAGCCAAGACTTATCAAGAAAAGGCCTGAAATCTTTTCTGTTTACTCCTAAATATTGTATATGTAATCTATCTATACTTGTTCCCTTGCTAAAACAATCACCAGCTACGCTTTTGGAAATGCACAATATCTTCTTCCATGATAAATCATTAATTAAAGATTTTTGCATTTCTGAACCTACGAAAGAATGCATTCTTGTCACCATCGGTACCTTCGTAATATAGCAAACCATATTAAGCATTAAACTAAATATTGGAGGTAAGCTTAAGTGAAAATTTTCCGCATTAACAATTTTAATATCTTCTTCTTTTATTAAATTTTTAATAAATTCAAAAAAATCATCTGCTTTTGTTTTGAGCTCTTTCGCAGAAATCTTTTTTTCATTAAATAATTTCTTATACTTAAGATTTAAAAAACTTTTTCTAATTATCGTTACATTACCAATTTTTTCTTGACTATCTTTACTAGAAGAAGGTAATAAAAAAACTACTTCTTTATTTTTTTGACAGCAATAGTCAATTAAATTTTTAACGTGCCTTTCTATTCCTCCTACGCTTAAACCTGGAGCATTAGAGCTTATAAATAGTGTTTTCATATTTTATTTTTCCTTCCCAAATATTTTATTTTTAAAAGTGATGTCAATAAAATATCTATTAGGCTTATATTAATAATAAAATAGCTGCTTGTTAAGTATATTATGCAATACTAATAAACACAAGAAAAAATAGTAATTACTCTTTCGACAAAATGAAGATATAAAATATTTTTGAAAATAGTCCATTAAAAAATTAAAATAATATTTTCTAATTTTTATCTAGCCATTAATTCTCTATCTCTAAGCCAAGATAGTCCTATAAAGCAAAACTGACAAAAGTCGGCCTCACTATAAATTATGCACCCTTTTTCACAGCAGCTAAATCCTTTTTTGATAAAACTGCTATTACACATAAAAATACTATAGCACACAAAGATGCTATCCAGATTATACCAGGATACTGTCCATTAAAACCACTTACTGAAAAATGTTTAAAGACAATAGCACTATATGCCCAAACAAGCACTAATCCATATGAGATAGAACGGTCTTTAAGCATTCGCAATGAACCAATTAGCGCACCAACCAAGAGAACTAAAACTGTCCAAAAAACTTCTGAAAGCCCAAACCCATTCCATCCAAGGTAAACAAGGAAAACGGTAACATTAGCAATCGTAGCTACTGTAATCCATCCGAAATAAACACTGAAAGGCAAACGCACAAGCCATCTTTCTTTTGGAGTAATGCTGCGAGCACGAAATATGTCTGCAGTTTTAATAAGGGTAATTAGCAATCCAATCATGATAATAACAGACAACCAGATTACGTCGTAATGCCAAGCAAATATCCAAGCCGTGTTAAGAAGTGCATTTACAATAAAGAGACGATTAACTTTTTCCACTAAATCACTCTTCTTTTTCCCTAATTGATAAATAACGTATATTCCCAAAAGAGTGTAAATAAGCCCCCAAATAGAAAATGCGTATCCAGCTGGAGCAAATAGATTAGCATAATTGTCAGATATTTGCCCTGTGCTTCTACCTCCGAGTGGAAGAAATACGGCTAGAAAATTAGTTAATATCATAATGACATAAGCTAGCAATGTTGATATTTTCAAAAATTTGGTGTTCATATTTTTATTACTAGCTTAATTTTTCCAAAACTTCATTAAATTCTTCATCCGTAGCCATTTCTCCTTTTAAAACTTCGCAATTCTTATCTTGCCAATAAGGTAATTGGCTCATATTCTTTCTTACAATCTTTTCCGCCATGCTTCTATCTCCTTTTAGTTGACTTATAAAGAATTGTACTCCACCTTCAAAGATTTCTTCGCATGGCTTTACGTTACCGTCCGCATTAACACAGAAAAGACAAAAATTAGAATTCTCATCTCCTCCCGCAAAATCTTCTTTTTTTGTTAATGGCATTCCACATGCCTGACAAAATTTTTGCATATTTTTATATTTTTTATTCTATGTTCTTATTATACCATTATCCTTTCCTTAGTTCTACTCTTGTTTTAAAGAAACTAGATTTTTCTACTGTCGCAAGCCCAGTGCATTATTGCTTGACGCTGTATTGGACGACAAGAAAAATCTTCTTCCCGACAATTCTTTTTAAGCTGAGCGATGTGCCTTACAATCGCTCTCCATCGTTTAATCTGCCTCTCATCATCTTGAAAACGACGTCCCATATAGTAGCGGCAGTACCATTGGAACCATCCTCGAGGGTCATCCTTATATATCCAGCCTTTCTTCCTCCAGACCGAAAGAGGTTGGCTAGCGTTCACACCAAAGAAATTTAATTTAGGGTCCCGCTTGTAGCTTTCTTCTTTTTGAAATTTTGCTTTTACGAACCAGTCTTTAGGAAATTCTTTAACACAATCACGCATATAGACTCCACCAAAAACACCTAAAGCAAGCATCTGTTTCGGAGTAAGCTCTGGTTTAAAACGAGCATCAAAATTTTTACCCATCGGCTCAGTCAGCACATATTGATAATCCTTCTGCATTTTATCATTTACATGTACAATTTTGCTTTTCATAGGCTTATCAAAGAAAAGTTTAAGTGTTCTTAAGGGCGACAATTTCCTTAACATTTATTAAGCGCCAGACCATATTTCTATCTTCTTGAATAATAGTTTCAGGCGAATCGCTCGCTGTATATCCTAACGCCGCCATTACATTAGGAGATAGATTTCTTTCCCTAATTAAGCTAACGAAGTCAGACTTGAGCCGTTTCTTCTCGCTATCATCGTTAATTTCTTCTAGCGTTCCCTGCAAGCTAACAAATTTGTAATTAGAAAAATCGCTAGAATAGTTTTCAATTTCTACTGAAACATTGGGGTTTTGATTAAAATACTCTATTTTGCGACCGTAACGAGTTGGTAAAAAGTACAGATATTTTCCATCAAAAATATAAAGAAAAGGAGCAATATAGGGAAAACTATCTCCTTTAAAAGCAATGCGACAAACAAAATTCTCATGAATTAAAAAATCGTATTCCTTTTTATCCATGTGAGGTATTTTTAAAATGTCCATATATTTGCTCTATTATTTTAATCTTAATCAATTATACCAAAAAATTACTAATTAAGCGCAATGACTAATTATTTACAAATTTAAAGGTTGATATTATTGGATTGTTTTTATCAAGGGTTAACGAATCTTCTCCTCCTAAATTGTTTTCAAAAATAATAGCTCGAGCTTTATTGTCAGTTTGTTCAGACATATCAATAGCAAAAAACGGTCCAATTATTTCTTCTCTCTTTTCTCCTGTTTCCTTCCATCCATCATATATTTCAACAACTTGATTTACAAAAATACTATACACTAAAGTACCTTGGTTATTTACAAATGAGTCGGTTTTAGCAACCTTTGTACAATATCGTGACCCACTAGGACCGTCAGCGGCACAACCCATTAGTATTCTTCTTGTTGTAAAATCTAAAAAATTTAAACTAGAGGTAGACTCAAATTTCTTTGTCTGGTCGTTATAAAATTCACTTTCTTTTTCAATATCAATACTAATATCTGAAGTAGTATCATCTTTATCTTTTTTAATATAAATATTCTCAGCATTGTATTCCTTTAAAAAGTAGCTATCAGGATAATTAAATTGAAATCCGTATTTCTCGCTTCGATAAATCTTAGAATTTATTAATCCATCCTGAGAATAACAGTCTACTGATAGCTTTTCTTTTATTTCTTTTTTAAGCTCTTCTTTCTTTTCACCACAATCAGAACATTTCCCGCTATTAAAGTAGAAGTCGATTCTTTCATTGGCTTTCTGCTCTTCTCCAGCTAAAATATAATTTGCCATCATCTTTCCCAAAGACAGAACGTTCAATTTCGTAGCACAAGCACTGCTTTCAATACAAGAAGATAGGTCTTGGTCAATTTCTAGGGCACTCCTCAAGAATTCATTTTTCAAATCTTGATTCGCCAATACTAATTTTTCTCCATCGATTAAAAGATACTGAGAAATATCAAAGCTACTTGGACGACCTCCGTTCAAGAAATAATGGAACCTACCATCAGCTATTTTTACATATAACTTTTCTCCCAACTTTATTATGTCTATCCACGTACTATCAGCCATTAATCGCTTGTTCTGATTAATGTTTCCCTCTAAATCACCAATGGTTGCGACTAGAACTGGATTGCCATTGTCTCTTAAGCTAAAAACATAAGCAGCAAAGCAGCAAAACGCTCCACCACTTGGCTTATAGACAACAAAGTAACGATTATTCTTATATTGATAAACATCAAGCTCAGTGTATTTTTGTTTTTCTGACTTAAAGTAGTAATCTCCATCGTACACTTCAAAATACTCACCATCATCAAAATGAATAGCTAAAGTAGCGTTTCCAATCTTATACTTCACCATTGGAACAGAAGAAAGAGAAACTAAATCCTCCTCGCCTATTTTAACTAATTCTTCTATTTGACTATTTGAAAAAGTAAAATTCTTATAGATGTCTTTCTCTTCAACGATTTTATTGTTGCGTGATTGGAAATAATAACAACCACCGATTATAATCAAAATCGCCAAAACCAACAACAGTATAATTAATTTGGGACTGATTTTTTTATTCTCAAAAGTCATGTTTTTTATTTTAATTATATAATTTTAATGCAATTAGATTTTTTCTGACAATTTCAAATTACTCTTCATGGCATTATCAAAATCACCGACAAAAACAAACCAATCTCGAGGAATGTTCTGCATCCACCAAACCTTGAATTTATCACCACTCTTACTATCACAATTATTCCCAGCCCAGGTGTGACAGCTTACATTTTTAACTTCTCCTTTTCCATTCTCCGTCCAATTTTCACAATTAGAACTAACTACTGTTTCGTTTTTCCAATCATAATTATGACTTGAACAAACTGACATTACATTGGGAGGACAATGCGTCCAGCCGCAAGCAAAGGGAGCGCTGCCACTCTCTAACCCAACAAATTTATTCCAAGTTGCTTCATCGGCATGCCTCATCAAGGCCTCAATTTGATGAGTATGGTCTTCAATTGCCTCTCCAAAATCTCTAGTATAATTATATTCATAAACAGTATAGGTGTTTTTGCACAAAGGCAAATCATCTATTCTGTTAGAATTACTAATATCTCCATATTTACTAGACATATTAGATTCGGCTGGAGAAACATGGTAACGATTAGCATCTAAATCAGCTTTCCCATCCTTGTCTGTGTCGGGACCATAATGATACATCCATATCCAAACTTCTTTGATTCCTTTATTATCAACATAATCACAAATATTAATACTTGAAAGCTCTGTATAGTGGTCTGCCGTTAAACCCCAATCACCCTGGTCAAGGAATAACCATTTAGAATTATTAGTTCTTAATATTGGCCTTAAAAATTCCTTTGAGTCAGCAATAGAATACTTTAGTGCTGACTTAGAGGAATTATCTTTGTATAAGTGGAATGAACTGCCCGCTTCAAGTCCAGCAATTAGTTCTCCATTGATTCTTTTTATTTTCTGTTTGATTTCCTCAACACTCGTTCCTTCAGAAAGATAAGGGCCAACTATATCTAAATTAATTTTGCTTTGATCTTCATTATCTAGGGGTAAATAAGATAAAGAAAGGACTGGTACATTATATTGTTTATCTAACGATGGAATAGAAGTAGGAGTATTCTCTCCTGTGGTAATTGGCTTTTCGTTGACGTTCTCATCGTCTTTCGTTGGCTCACCATCGTCTATACGCAATTTTTCTTTAATTGTTTGTTCTGATAAGTCTGAACACCCTATTGCTGGATATGGATTACCATTAGGAATCATTTGTACATATCTATCTTCGGCTGGATAATATTCGATATAAGAAGGAACCCAATCAAGATGTCCAAAATTTGTAATAAAAATATATTTATCTTTGCTGTACTCACAAACATCAAAAACGCTCCAATTATCAATATTCTGCGGAGTTAAATAAAAACTATTATAATTTAATCCCAATTGATTTATTCTTTCCTGAGAAAAGTACTTTTTTCCGTCTTTACCATAGATTTCTATTGTTGAATAAACTATCTCATCGGCATCATACTTTACCGTTAGAAGCATTTCATTATTAATCCATTTAATCGGAACAACAACTGGCAAAGGAAGAAGCCACAAATTTTCTCCATAGAAACCAGCCGAGCTGTAGTCTTTTTTAGAATAAGCTTCATAAGAATATCTTTCAAGAAGGCTTGCACTAAAAGTAGCTAATTGTTTTTTTCCATTAGTTTTGCTTTCTAAAACTGAGGATACTTCAACAATGGCACCAGCTTTTTTATCGTATGTTCTTAATATATAAGCACTGGTTCCTCCATTTGGAGAATAAACTTCAAACATTTTCTTCGTCAATTCGGCACTCTCTCCCATTGAAGCATTAATTTCTTTAAAAATAGAATTTGAGTAATTAGAAATTAAACTTTGGGGTACGCTTTCTTTTTCTATTTGCTCTTGTTGATTGAGTGGATTGCTTTCTTTATTTTTATTCAAAAAATAATAACTAGCACCCAAAACTACAGCCAATACTAGAACCGCTAGAGTAATCACAATAGGAGCGAATCCTTTTTGTTTTTGCTTCATATTTATGTGTTTATTGTTTTTAGCTATTATATCACATAAAACAAAACCCGACAAAAGTCGATTTCTACCAAAACTCAAACTAGAATAGTATTTCTATTTATAAGCCTAGTCCAACAAAAAAGAGGAAGATAGCACCACAAATAATAATTGACCCCATTACATAGTCAATAGCCGCATGCTTTCTGCCAAATGTTATAAACATCGGCCTTTTAATAAAAAAGTATGCTCCTATTACAAAAACGTAAAGAGATAAAGCAAATAAGATATATTTCGTCTGAAACTGCTCTAAGTTTGTAATCAGCTTTATAAAAAGAATACTCACAAAACTAATCGGCAAACCAAGTATTGAATAAAAAAGAGGGTTATCAAAATCAATTACCTCCTTTATTTCCCCAAGTAGAATGCTATTACTCCTTTTGCCGATAAGCAAATTATTAATATTTTCAAAATCTTCTTCGAAAGCGGTAATAATTAGCTCTTTTTGATTATTAAAAGTAATATAAATCTCCCTGATTTTTCCACTAATTCTCCTTTTGACTTTAATGCTCTTAATTTCCGACAATAAAAAAGTTTCTGACTTTTCTTTAATGGTTTTCTTAATTTCCTCTTCGGATATAAAAATCTTTGATTCTGCTATTGAATCAAAAAATCTAAAGGTTATTGCAATAAAAAAAATGAATACGATAAAAACAAGTAAATATCCATATATGGATATTTCATATTTCAAAAACAATGAACTTAAAAATAAGCCAACCATCATGCTAGCCAATAAAGTTGCGAATGCTTTTTTCCTTCTTATTATTTCCTTTTTTGAAATTTTAAACTCCATTTCACCTATTATATACTATAAATAATAAACCAACAAAAGTTAGTCCTAGCAATTCCAAATAATATATTTAGTATAACAAATATTTTAAATAGTACAGTCCAGATATTAGAAATACAATAGCTATGAGATATCTCATGACTAACTCAATTTTCCCCATCACTTTAAAAGCATTACCAATTTTTTGAGCACTAAAGGAAATAAAAAAGGAAAAGATGATAACTGGTAATCCTGTTCCTATGGCAAATAGTATTGGCATAGCTAAACCACTAGAAGACTTCATGATTAATGGGATAAGAGCTCCGAAGAATAAAACTCCACTATAAGGACAAAAAGCCAAGGCAAATAACATTCCCAATAATAATGAGCCGAGATATCCTTTATTAGCTAACCATAATTTAATTCTTTCTAGCTTATCTCCTCCAAATTTGAAATTAACTTTAAATACTCCAAACATAAAGAGAGCAATAAAAATAAGTATTGGCCCTAATGCTTTATCCCCCCATCCTTGAAAAAATCTAGAAACATTAAATTCAGAAAAGCCGAAATATATTAAACTAGCTATAATCGTATAGCTTAACCCCCTGCCGACAGTATAAAATACTCCATTCAATAATGATTTTTTACTATCCTTTATGTCTTTAGAGATATAAGCAATAGCGGTAATATTCGTAGCTAAGGGACAAGGACTAATAGAAGTTAAAATACCCAACAAGAAAGCTGTTAAAAATGGAATTTGATAAACATCTATTAAGTAGTTAATAAAATCTATCATGCGTTAGCTTTTTAAAATATTTTCTAATTTTTCTTTAAAGTAAGATTCAAATTCTACTTCATCGCCAACCAATCTCCAGACTTTTAAGTCTTGTTCAATGTAATCCTTCCCGCCCCTTATTGTGTTGATAAAAAGAGACGATCCCGAGGTCTGAAACTTTTCAGCTAATTGATAATTTTCTTCTAAATCTATGTTTATTTCTCTAAAGACTATCTTCCCCGAATTTAATTCTTCATTAAAGTTATCATCGATTGTTTGTTTGGCGAACTTGCCAATATTAATACAAGAAACACATCTTTGAGTGTTGTGGAATAAAAATACTTCTATCTTTTCTGTTTTAGGCAATTTAATATCTATAACACTATAATTAACATTCGTTTGTTCTTTCTCCTGATTATAGTTAAATAAAATAAATCCAGAAACAAAAACTATAATAATAGCGATTAAAACAATGTATTTTTTCATATTATAAAATTAAATAAATATCCCATAATAATTATGGCAACCGCAACGATACCAAAGAATATAGCCAATAGCTGCCAGCGCATGACCTTTTTCAAAATTAAAGCTTCAGGAATCGAAAGGGTTACGATTGCAGTCATAAAGGCTAAAACTGTTCCCAATGGAGCCCCTTTATTAACCAATGCCTCCATAATCGGAAGTACGCTTACAGAATTAGCATAAAGTGGTATGCCCAAAAGTACGGCCATGGGAACCGTCCACCAAGAATCAGCAGACAGATACTGCTCCACTAATGAACTAGGCACAAAACCATGAATAATAGCTCCTACTCCAACTCCTAGAATTACATAAGGGAATATCTTTTTCGTAATAGCATTGCCATCTTTCCAGAAATAAGAAAGAAGCTTCTTAAATGGTAGCTTTCCTCCGTTATCTGATTCTACTTGTGCTCTGGATTTGAAATTCAAAAGTTCTGGTATGATATATTTTTCAACCTTAAGCTTCTGAATTAACATTCCTCCAATCACTGCAATTGCTAATCCAAAAAGATTATATAGGATAGTGACCTTCCATCCAAACATGGCTGGAAATAGATATAAGGAAGATTCATTGATTAATGGAGAGCTTATTAGAAAAGCAAAAGTAATCCCTAATGGTATTCCAGCACCCATAAAACCGATGAATAAAGGAATTGAGGAACACGAACAAAATGGCGTAACAACTCCCAATAAGGCAGCCATTAGATAGTTGAGGCCGAGCCAGCGTTTCTTACTTAGGATGTCCCGGGCTCTTTCCATGGGAAAATAATATCTAACTATAGCCATCAGATAGTTGATGAACAACAAAAGGATACCTATCTTAATAGTATCGTAAATGAAAAAATTGACGGCACTTGCCCAGAATGATCCTTCGGCTAATCTCAGCAGGCCGTAAGAAATAACATCAGCCAAAAATTGTATTGGGTAAAAAATATCCATATGTTTAATTAGCAATTACCTCCGCAAGAACAGGGAGATGACGATTCATCTTTTGTTTTTTCTCCTTCAATATATTTTTTAATTACTTCTTCCACTTCTTTAGTATTTAGAACCTTACCAACAACCATCGGTTCTTTGTTAATAACTAAAACAGGGAAAGACATAAAGCCAAGTCCTATTATCTGTTGAATATCATCAACGTATTCTATGTTAATATCCATTTTTAAATTATTAACAGCTTCTTTCGTGGATTCAAATAATTTCTTGCATGATTCACAACCAGAACCATAAACTACTATTTTCTCTATTTTATTATCCATATTTTTTAAATTAATTTTATTCAAAATAGCTTGCTCTATAATTTCAATTGGTATTTCTTCAAATACCATTTCTCCCTGATTTAATGTCCTGCAATTACAACTCTCTGGCTGGTCAATCAATTCAGAACAAGAAGGACACTTATTCTTGCCATTTTTTGCATTAGGAATAAAATTTTCTAAAAGAACGCCGTCTATAAGTATTTCATTGGATTCGGGCATCATGCTCTCTGGTAGTTTTGTTTCTTTAAAAGAGATTTCTACTCCCAGTTCTTCTTGTATCTTTGATATGGCTTTTAGAAGATTGCTTCCTGTCCCAGAACATCGCTCGCAGGTCTTGCCTCCTTTATCAAAATGCTTCCATTCAATTGATATTTTATTCATATTTTTTAGTTAAAATCTAAATTTGCTATTCTTTCCCCTTTTTCAGTAAGAGAATAATGAACCCAAAATCCTTTTTTATTATCTTTTACTAACCCTGCATCTTTTAGTTTCTTGAGATGATGAGAAACAAGGCTTTGCGATAATCCGATACTTTCAATAATGTTGCAAACGCACTGTTCTCCTCCTTTTAAAATACAAAGAATCCTAAGACGGTTTTCTTCGGCAATTACTTTCAACAACTCAACGGTTTGCTCCGTTTCCTTAATTAGTTTTTTATTTTTACAACAGTTAGGTTTCATAGTATATGAATATATATTAATATTCTTTCAGACTAGTGTCAAACAAAAAACCGACTCTATTGTCGGTTTCTCGATAACGCTTCATATGGCTCCCGTGTACGGTCGTGGACTATTTTCTAGCCAATAACCGTAAGCGTTGATTGATTTATATTTCTAGTATACCACACCGGTAATCGGTCGAGTAGTCCTCGGAGAATATAAGCTTGCTATTTTGATAAATAAGATGAGCTACGCTAAGTACAATTACTGATATGATGATTATAATATTTTTCCTGTCTATATTTAATTACCAATTAACTGGCAATTTCCGTTACGATATTTATTTTCTGCAATAGATTTTTGTAGATCATCAGAATTAATCATTGTCTTGTCGTAATTCGTATAAAATACTTCTTCGAGAGCGTTTTCTTGGACATTTGAAAAAATTACACCAAGAATAAAGTCATCATTTGGTCCCGCCAAAGACATGCTGATACCAATTGGAACCTCTTGTTGAAAATCATCGTCGGTAATTTTTCCGGCTCGTGCTGCACCGAGAAATTTCTTTCCCTTCTCATACCCAAAAAGAAATAACCTTTCAGCTTCTTTTTGATCTCCAGAATAAGAAGCCCAGCTAGAGCAAGAAAAAGCACTCCAAAATTCTAATCCCATTACAGCGTATTCTTTTGAGCTTTGATTGTATGAATTATTTTCCTGTTTTACTCCTATTGTTTCCGATGATGTTTTGAGATTAGTAAAATAATATACAGCCCCACCAACCACGATTGCTGTAATTAATATTGCAAGACCTATTTTTGATTGTTCTTTTTCCATATTTTTATAAATTAAAACACCTTAAAAGGTGACATTAACTGACTAATTGATTATTAACTATTTGACCATTTTCGGTCTCTCGATACTTTTTCATATTGGCTCGGTAAGTGGGACGAACTTGGAACCTTTTTTCTTAAATCAGCCATGCGCTCTAGTTCTCCACACTAATTAAATTTTTATAATTTTATCTTTTCCATTCTTCGATTTCGGGTGAAAAATCTAACTGATGCCAAGGAATTCCAAGTTTTATACCATGCTCCATCGCATCTCTATATTTAGGATTGCTTAAATCAATTTTAAAGACTTTGTTCAAAAAAACAATATAATGACTTCTTTCATTTTTAAAATCAGCATACCACGAACTACCATGTCTTGAATCCAAAGAATCGCTTATTTTTTCCATAATTTCTTCAGCCCTATCTTCTGGAATCTCCACTGTAAATAAATACCAATATTTAACCCATGGTGTTTTATGCTTTTCCGTAACCTTTTCAACTCTTAAACCAAAAACTTTAACCTCATTCAATATAAGAGGATTCTCTAGGCTTTCTTCAATTATTACTCCCTTGTAATTCATATTTAGATTACTAAATAATACTACTTTCCTTCTTTTGATAGAAACTTTTCTATTGTTTCCACATCTTTTAAGTCTTTTTCTCTTCCAAAAAACTTCTTCCACTTAATTAGATAATCCAATTTAACAAACGGTAATCCGTCTATTATGTCTGCTTCTTTAATCATTCCTTCAACATCCCATCCTTCATGCCAATCCCTGCCCATCTCTATTTCAAGATTATCATTTTTCAACCAATCTTGATATCCATATATTTCTTTTATTTTCCATCCTTGCTTATCTAAATATTCATTAAATATTTTATCGGAAACAATTAAATCTATGTCGTGCATTTCTCTTAAATCTCTAATACCCATAGGACCACTACCAAAAACAGCATACTCTCCCAGTGGTAATTTTAACTCCTTAAGAGATTGAAATAATTTTTTGTTTTTATCTAACATAATAATATTATATCATAAAACAAAAAAACCGACTAACAGTCGGTCTTGGATTTGCTCCCCTTAAAGAACGCACTTGCCAACTTTGATTGGCGAGCAATGCGGGTAGAACTAGATGCTTTTGTCTCAACCTATAATATTTCTTTGAGTTAATTATAAAATTCATCTAGCATATTATTAAGTTCCTCAATTGTATCAACTTTTACTCCCTGATTTTCAAAAATAAAACGTCCAGAAAATAAACATCTCCCACCTCTAAATATTTCCAATAATTTAACAATTTCTTTTACATCGTCTGGTTTGATAAATTGCTTAAATTTTTTAATTTTACTATTCCCATCGTCTATAGACTTAACTATTTTATTCTCATAATAAAGACTCGTAAATAATCTCAAAATACACTGTGCGGCCATTTTCTTCAAACTTAATCTTTTATCTACAAAACAACAATATTTAAGTTCTTCTGTGATTGAGACAGGATCAATATCTCTCTGAAAAGTCTTTAGTTGGCCATTAAAGACAATAACTGCTCCAATCAAAATTTTATATTGTGGATTTTTATTCTTAATTTCGTCCTTAATTATCTCTTTAATGTTTTCTTTAGCTATAGAATGACCACCTAATGTTTTTGTTAAATTTCGGCCAACTTCATTAGGAAAACAAGACAAAATATCCCTTATTAAATAATACGATGCATTTTTTCTTGTGGACATTTTAGTTAATATTATTATAATCTAATTTCAACTTTACCAGTGTTTGGTATTCTATTTGTAAGAAAATACTCTCTATATTCCCTCATTTCTTTGGAGGTAATGTCTTTAGGATTTTTATCTAATAAATATCTAACAGCTAAAATAGTAAATTCGTGGCTAAATAAAACGATGAAATTCTCTTTACGATTTTTAAGTATTTCAATTGCATTACGAGTCCTATTTATAAAATCGCTAAAACTCTCTGCTCCTTCACCATCATTATAGTTCGGATCATTCCTATTCCAGTATTCTTCCTTAAAAGGCTCACGCTCGCTAAAAGTAGTATTGAAACATCTATCAAGAGAAAGGTAGGTAAATTCTCTTATGTCTTCCCATTCCTCTTGTGGAGTGTTCGGATATTTCTTTATTAAGTGGTCTGCTGTTTGTTTTGTCCTAATATAAGACGAAGTAATTATTAAATCGGGTGCCGAATCAAAACAACTAACAACTTCTTCGGCTTGCTTCAATCCAAGATCAGATAAAGGAACTAAAGGCACAGAAAAGTTATCTGCTTTATAATTCTTGTCTGCATTGGCCAAACTTTGAGCGTGTCTAAAAAACCAAACTTTCTTTTTCGTTTGCATACTTTGAGCATATTCTTCTTCCAATGCCCCTATAATTTTTTTACGCATTTGTTGTTTGTCCATATATCTATCATTAAAGTCATAATATCAAAAAACAAAAAAGAAAGCTAATACTTTACAATAGTTTACTTTTTCATTATATTATTAAAGTAATGAGCAATATAACCGAAAACTTAGAACGATATTTTAACTCTTTCATAGACCAACAAAATGATTGGGCATTCTTTTTAGGACTATCTGATTATGTGGGCTTTATTATAAATACACCGGAGATAGAGAAATTCATTATTTTGATAAACTCAGAAAGAAAAACCGAGGAAGTAGCTTTGCAAAAATTAGGAGAAGAAACAATAAAAGAAACAGAATTAGCAAAGGAAAAACTATTAAAAATAATAAAAGATAATGACATTTCTTTTCCACGATTAACTAATGAAATTGAAGAATACGAAAACCATAAAAATGGGAAGATTATTGGTATTAGCGAACCCTTGCCCTCTTCCTTGGGAGAATGTCTAAACGATATAATATGGGCTCTTTTGGAAAATAACTACAAAGAACTAATTAAAGATTTTATTGACGAAAAAGGAAACATTACTAAACACGATTTTTCAAAAAAATTAAATCTATATGAAGAACTAAGACGAAAGCATAAGGAAAGAGAAAAAACCACACTATGGGGAGCGTGGGGATATTTATGGTTAGTTTATATATCAATCCTAAAAAAAGATGAAGAGTTAGAAAAACTTAAAAATGATAAAACACAATGGTGGACTATGATCAATCTCAAGGGAGTGTTTTGCGAAATGAAAAAAATTGAAGAAGGTAGTTTAGATAGAGCAATCCAATTCAAGAAAGAAAACTACAAATCATACTCTTCAAGAATACATAATCATCTAATAAAAGAATTGAGCCAGCCAGCCAAAGACAATTTTACTAATTTTTCATTGGAAAACTTAATAAAAGTTCAAAAAGTCCTAAAAATTGTTTTAGACGAATTAGAACTACAAGACATAAACGAGCTCGTTGGAAATAAGGTTCCGATAAAAAAGTTTGAAAAGGAGGATATTCTACTCAGTGAAGCTGAAGCAATCCTTGATAAAATGGACTGTGTTAAAGTTATAGACTGGAAACCACCTGAAAATGAATTTTATAACCAGCCATACTTTCCTCTATTCGTTTCAAAAAAAGATGCCAATGAAAACCTTTTTATATGTGTATATGATTTAGGTGTACTTAAAGAAACTGCGGAGGAAACAAATAACAAAATTAAAGAAAAAGAACCTGAAAACAAAAATCAAATAGAAAGAGCTGAGAATAAAAAAACCGAAAAGACAATCTTATATCTATATGAAAATGGCGAACTATACCGAGAAAAACATTGTTATCCTATAAAAGAAAATAGCGATAGGTATAAAATTATCAAACACTTTTCAGAAAACAAACTTTATGACTACTCCCCTACTAATTCAATAACTTCTGACTTAGGGTTAGAACATAAGAACTTCGGTAAGGTGGTAGGGGTCATAAATCAAATAGCTAAAGGCAAACTAAAAATTAGAGATAAAATCATAGAAGGCAAAAAGGGTAGCGGTTATAGAATAAACCCTAAATATAAAATTATTATCAAATAAATCTTTCCTACCCTCTTGCTACCCCTTTGCTACCCTTGATAACTAACAATAAAAACAGCTTAAAATAAGGCTGTTTTTTGCTTCAAGGGACATCAAGAATGTATGTAAAGGGTAGAAATCAAAATGTTATATAGATAGTGGCGAAACTAAACCAGCCATATCTATGACAGAAGAACTAAAAAAAGACAACCCAAAAGACAAGGAATACTGGGAAGCAAGGCAAAACTTGTTTGGATTTTTTAGCTTACTCTTAAAAGTTGATATGCGAGTTAATCCGCATCTTTATAAAAAAAGAAGGAAAGAAGACAAACCCTATGCAGAACTATAGAATAAACTTAATTACAGCGAGGAGGAGCTATAGCATAGGCGAAATATCGTCTCTCTTGGGCGTAGATAGGAAAACCTGCGGGCGTTGGATTAAATACGGGGACTTAGAGATCGTTGAGGAAAACACAAACCCTATATTAGTTATTGGAGCGGACTTAATTAACTTTATAAAAAAGAAGAGAGAAAAGAGAAGGGTTACCATAAAAGAAAACGAATTTTATTGTATGAAATGCCATAAAGCCGTTAGAGCAAAAATAGGGAGCGAACAAATAATTAAAACTGGGAAAATGATTGGTAAGGACAACCGAGAACAATTAAAAAAAATAGGCGTCTGTGAAAATTGCAATACCCCTCTTAATAAATTTTTAGGAGTATGCCGACAGGATTGATAGGTTATTTGTTATTACTCGTAAATGTCCCATTAGAAACTATTAAATAATAAAAACAAAAAATATGAAAACAACATACAAAAATGAGCAACTTAAAAGAAGATTTTACGAATGGTTAAAAATCTCAAAAGGATTTTCCGAAGAAACAATTAAATGCTACGAAAAAGCTATCTGGTTATGGGAGGACTTTACCAATAAAAATGACTTCGGAAGTTTTAATAAAACAATCGCCGGAGCGTTTAAGGGTTGGCTAAGAAATAAGAAAAAAATAAACACCCAAGAAAGTATTAGCATTTCTTATTGTTATGATATTTTGCGTTTTATAAAAACTTTCTTTGACTGGCTGTCTAAACAAGCAGGATATAAGTCAAAAATAGATCAGACGGCTATTGATTACCTTAATCTAACAAGAAAGGAAGTTCGGGAAGCTACGCAACCCAAAAGCGTGAAATACCCAGTTTTAGACGATATTAAACAAGTGATTGAAAACATTAAGGGCAAAACCGAAATTGAAAGGAGAGACAAAGCCCTTTTCTCCTTAGCTTTCTTAACTGGGGCAAGAATATCAGCTATTATGACACTTCCGATGAAAAGTTTTAACAGGAATAGTTTAGTCCTCTATCAGGATCCTGATTTAGGAGTGCAGACAAAATTCTCTAAAAAGATAGTTTCTTCTCTGGTTCCTTTTTCCTACAAGGAGACACTGGATTACTTTCTTCAATGGTATGATTACTTAATAAAACAAAAAGGATTTAAGCCAGATGACCCTATATTCCCAGCAACTAAAATTGAGAATGGAAAAGATAATATAAATTATTACAACACGGGAGAGGTTGAAAATAAACAATTAAAAAATTCTTCGTCTTTGAGAAATATATTTAAGAAAAGATTTGAGCAGGCGGGAGTTAGTTATTATCACCCGCATACTTTTCGTCATTGGTGGGTTAAGGAAATGGCGAAGCTCCCACTAACCGAAGAAGAGAAGAAAGCTATTAGCCAAAGTTTGGGACACGAAAATGTCGGGACAACATTCGGCTCTTATGGTTATGGCAGAATTGAAGAGAGCAGGCAGATAGAAATTATTAAAAGTATTGATTTTGAGGGTAGAAAAAAGGAGATAAGATATTCTTTAACCAAAGAAGACATAAAACAATTAGTAGAAGAGACAATAAAAAATAAAGAACATAATGCTTAATTTACAGGATTGCTGTTGTCAACCATTGTTAAACGATATATAATATCAATAATAGTATTATTACAATAATAATACTAAGATTGGGAAATGATTTAATCAAAAAAATATGAAAGAACACACTAAAAAAGAACTTCAAAAAAAATCGTGGAAGCACTTAGAGAGCAAAACGAAATAGATAAAAATGAAGAAAAAAATAAAATTGTTTTCAAAAACATAAAAAGCTCAACAGAAGAAGAAAGACAAAAACGATTAGACGAATTAAATAGAATAGCAAGAAAACCAGAAAATGTTAAAAAAATAGTAGATTACTTAAAAATAACAGGACAAATTCCAGGAATTACTCCAGAAGAAGAAAAAGAATACTGGGAAAATATGAAAAAGAATTGATTTATCTTTTTATCACATAACAACGCTAATTTTATAAAAATAAAAACTATGGAAGGAGCATTAGAAAATATAAAAACTTTATATGGTGTAGGGATAATAGCTATTCTAGCTTTGCTCACCTCAATACTAGCATTGGCGTGGAATATAGTTAGAGACTTACTAATAGAAAGAGCAACATTAAATGTTGTTGTTGGCTTCGGAGGACTTGTTAAAATAAAAGATGAAAAAAGTGGTTTGTTCGTAAAAAAGGGATCGATTCCCGATAAAGAAACAGAAAATAATAAATTGTTATTTAGCATTGTTAATTCAGGTAGAAAGCCGATAATGATTGATGGAATTGGAGCAAGATGTAAACTGTTATCTTGTATTAGAAAAAAAGTAAAAGCAAAGTATTTTCATATTGTTTCTAGTAGATTACCCAAAATGCTTCAACCGTATGAAGTTTTTAATGAATTTGAATTTGATAACAAAGAAATCATTGAACATTTATCAGATATATCTTATTTCTGGGCGAGAGATACTAAAGGAAAATACTGGAAAAATTCAAGAAAGAACACAAAAGAATTATTAAAAACTATAAAAAAATAATATGGATCAAAAAATACAACAAACTTTGCAAATCTTAGAAAAATCTGCTTCTGAAAAAAAACTTGTTAATTATGGAACTCTTTATAATCAGATAAAACTAGATAGAGAAAATCAGGCCGATAGAAACATCGGTGCTAAAATTTTAGCAGAAGTAAACCATATTACTATTAAAAAAATGGTGCAATGCTTTCTTCTATTGTCACATTAAAAGGAAATGAAAGTCCCGCTGATGGTTTTTATGAACTTGCAATAGAATTAAAATTATTAAAAAAATCTGCTAACGAAAAAGACAAAATTCTTTTTTGGGCAGAACAAATTAAAAAAGTATTCAAAGCATATGGCGAATAATAACGAATTTTACCTTGTTGAAGAATTGGCTAAAAAGTTAAGAATTTCAACAATGACAATTTATAGATATATTAAAGCAAAGAAAATAAAAGCCTATAAAATAGGCAAAGAATTTCGCATAGACAAAGAAGAGTTTAATAGTTTTCTCAATAAAGTTAAAAATAAATAACCGTATGCTACAAGTTCAAATAGAAAATAATAAAATTTTTTCTCCAATTAGAAATAAATGGCTTTCAATAACTCCCGAAGAAGAGATAAGACAAAATTATATCTGTAAACTCGTAAATGATTACGGCTATAATTTGGAACAAATGGACGAAGAATTGCAGGTAAACAATAGTCAACGCGGGCAAGGAAAGTCAAGAGCGGATATCATTATTTGGAAATCAAAAGAAGACAAGATAAATAGAGCAAATGCTTTTATTGTGATTGAATGTAAATCGGATAATGTGGTCATACACCCAGAAGACTATTATCAAGGTAATAATTATGCCTCGTGGGCAAGAGCTAAATTCTTTATCACACACAATAATGCTGAAACCAAGTATTTTCAAATGCTTGAAGATAAAATGCCTGTTGATTTGAACGAAATTGTAAACATACCAAAAGCAAGCGATGTAAATGATGAAAAAAAACTAAAAGAATTAGCCGAAGAAACAAAAGTATTTACAAGAGACGAATTTTCAAAACTACTTTTCAAATGTCATAATATAATAAGAAACAATGACAAACTTAGTCCTGAGGGTGCTTTTGATGAAATAAGTAAAATCTTATTTATAAAAATTAGATATGAGAGACAGCAAGGCAAAAAAGTATTTTCATTAAGCCGTTTCAATGAACTTAAAAAAGGATATGACGAAACAGCATCACAGAGTTCAAAATCTTTCTATCAGGTCTTATTTGAAAAGACAAAAGAAGATTTTGAAAAAGACGAACTCTTTGAAGCTAATGAAAAAATAGAAATTCGTGAAAATAGTTTTGAACAAATAGTCAAAGAACTTGAAAGATATAATCTTTCCGATACTGGCGATGATGTAAAGGGCATAGCTTTTGAACAATTTTTAGGCAAAACCTTTAGGGGCGAATTAGGTCAATTCTTTACCCCAAGAACCATAGTTGATTTTATGGTTGACATTGTGAATCCAAAAGAAGGCGATCTAATTTGCGACCCCTGTTGTGGCTCAGGAGGATTTCTTATCAAGGCGTTTGATTATGTTAGAGAAAAAATTGAGGCTGATATTCTAAACAAAAAAGAAGAGATAAAGAAAAAATACTTTGATGAAAAATATCAAAAATTAAGCGACGCCGAAAAAGAAAAAATTGATGCAGTTATTGAAGCAGAGTTCAAAGAACTAAACAAAGAATTAGATAATCAAACCGAAGGTTCAAGATTATATAATCTTTCTCATAAATGCATCTTTGGTTCTGATGCTAATCCAAGAATGGCAAGAACAAGCAAAATGAATATGATTATGCACGGCGACGGACACGGAGGAGTTCATCATAACGACGGCTTATTAGATGTTGGAGGTATATTTGAAAATCGTTTTGATATAGTTCTAACTAATCCACCTTTTGGCTCAAGAGTAAACAAAGACCAGAAAATAACCGAAAATGATAATAAGTATGCAGGAAAAGAAAGTTATATTCAAAAAAACTTTGGGAAAGAAGGACTAGAAGCAATGAAAAATCTTGAAAATAATATAGGCAAAAATCTTATTGATACATACGAAACCGGAAGATTTTCAACACTCACCGAAGTTCTATTTATGGAACGCTACTTAAAAATACTTAAGAAGGGCGGAAAGATGGCGGTAGTGTTGCCTGAAGGATTTTTGAATAATCCTAACTTACAAAAAGTTCGTGAATACTTTGAGGGCAGAGCAAAAATTGAACTTATCGTTTCTATTCCCCAAGATGTATTTATCGCTAGCGGAGCTACAGTAAAACCAAGTTTAGTATTCTTACAAAAGTTTACTGACGAAGAGAGCAAGAAATACGAAAAAATAAAAGAAGAGGTTAATAATTCTATTAGAACAAAATATCAAAAACAAGCGGAGGAAATAGAAAAAGAAGTCAATAAACTTAAGGGAGAAGCAAAAAAGACAAAGAAGAAAGAATTAGATATTCTCAATAGCACAATTGATAATGAAATAAAACAGGAAATCAAAACAAGGTTTGATTATCAAATACCCATAGCAGAAGTTGAAAAGGCAGGCATCACAACTACAGGCGAAAAGTGTGAAAATGAGCTTATTGATGTTGTAAAAGAATATCGTAAATATAAAAAGACAAAGTAGCTATGACACAAGTAAAAGAAAAAAGTGAATACAAATACCTTCAAACTGTGCCATTTAACGCTTGGCTTAATTGGGATGTAAAAAGTTATGCTACCAATAATCTTAAATCAAAGTATGGCTTTGTAAAACTTAGTTCAGTCTTAACTGAACAAACAGAGAAAGTAAAACTAAAAGATTTTCCAGATCAAGAATTTGGCATCTTAGGAGTGAATAACAAGATAGGTATATTTGATGCTTACATAGAAAAAGGCTCAAAAATAAACCAGCCATATAAGATAATGAAAACAAATTGGATTGCTTATAATCCATATCGTGTAAATGTTGGCTCAGTCGGCATCAAAACTGAAAATCAAAAGTATGAATATATCAGTAATGCTTATGTTGTGTTTAATTGCTTAGAAGAAAAACTAGATACTGATTTCTTCTTCAGACTTTTCAAAACAAATACTTTCAATAATTTAGTAAAGAAATCAACGAAGGGTTCAGTTAGACAAAACTTGTCTTTTGATCTACTTAGCAATATACAAATACCCCTTCCACCTATATCTACTCAAAAGTCTTTAGTAGCTAAATATGATAAAGAATTAGCTGAAGCAAAAAAATTAGAAAATAAAGTAGATGAGATAAATAAAAAAATAGAAGATTATCTACTAGAAGAGCTTGGAATAACCATTGAAGAAAAATTAAAAAATAAAGGATTTTATCTTACCAATTTTAAGGAACTAGATAGGTGGGATTATTGGAATAAAAAAGGAGTAATGACATCAAAAAAGTTTGACATAATTAGATTTGAAAAAACTCTTTCATATAAACCTAAATATGGCTCAAACTCAAAAGCATCTATCAAAATAACAGACACAAGATATATAAGAATTACGGACATAAATGAAGATGGCTCACTTAATGATGAAATTGTTTCAAGCGAAAAGTTTGATAAACAATACCTTTTAGAAGACAACGATTTTCTTATTGCTAGATCGGGTAATACTGTAGGGAAAACTTTTTTATATAAAAATCATTTCGGAAAATGTATTTATGCTGGCTATTTAGTTAGATATAGAATAAATAAAGAAGTTGCCAATCCTGATTTTATATTCTTTTATTCAAAAACAAAACCATTCAAGCTTTGGATAAACTCAAAGCAAAGAATATCTGGCCAACCAAACATAAATGGACAAGAATACTTGGACTTTCCGATTCCACTCCCAGATATAAAAACTCAAGATAAAATAGTAAGAAAAATACTTTTTTTCAGGGAGCAAATAAGCGACACAAAAAATAAAATTGAATTATTAAAAGAAGAAGCAAAAAGAGATTTTGAAAATAACTTATTTGACCTACAATGAAAGCCGTAATACTCGCAAGAGTTTCAACAAAAGAACAGGAAGAGCAAGGCCATTCCCTACCAGCCCAGATTAGAAGGTTGCAGGAATATGCAAAAAGAAAAGACTTTGAAATAGCCGAAACTTTTTCTTTCTCTGAGAGTGCGGGGGATAAAATAAGAAAGAAGTTTGAAGAAGTCATAGGTTATCTCAAAACACATAAAGATGTTAAGTTTTTGCTTTGTGAAAATGTTGACCGAGCGACAAGAAACTTTAGAGATGCTGTTGATTTAGATGAAATGAGAAAAAATGAAGATTTGGAAATACATTTTGTCCAAGACGGCTTTTTCATCAACAAGAACGCTACTGGCAACCAGATGTTTATGTGGGAGGCAAAAGTCTTTATAGCCAAGCAATACTTAAACCGACTTTCTGATGATGTTAAAAGGAGCAATGAGCAGAAGCTACAGAACGGCCAGTGGATCACAAAGGCTCCTATTGGCTATATAAACACCTCAGACGAGCGAGGAAACAAAGATGTGGTAATTGACCCATTAAGAGGCCATTTAGTCGTCAAAATGTTTGAAATGTATGCCACGGGAAGCTCCTCTATCCAAAAGATTAAAGAAGAAATGGATAAGCAAAAATTGAACAGCAGTGCAAAAGAACCAAAACCCGTGTCCAAAAGCCAGATATTCCATATACTCAAAAATCCCTTTTATTACGGAGAAATGAGAATTAAGGAAAAACTATACGAACACAAATACCAACCCTTAATCCCAAAACAACTATTTGATAGGGTTCAAGATGTTTTTAATGGCTACAATAAAAAACCATATAGATATGGCTGCAAACCTTTTGTATTTAGAGCAATGGTAAGATGTGCCGAATGCGGTTGCTTAATTACTGGAGAACAAAAAAAGGGGCAGTATGTTTATTATAGTTGCAGTAATTATAAAAAAGTCCACAAAAATAGAATTTATGTTAAGGAGGACGATATGATAACTCCTGTAAAAAATATCTTAAAAAAAATAAAACTAACAGACCAGAATAAAAAAGACTTAATTGAAGATTTCAGAAACCAAGATAAGAGCAAAAACCGATTTGTTGAAGCTACGCTTTCCGAGCTAACAGCTGAATTTAATTTATACGAAACAAGAAAAAGCGAAACTTGGGATAAATATGTTGATAGAGAGATAAGCAAAGAAATGTATGATAAAAAATACAAAGAATACGAAACCAAACAAAAAAATATAACAGATAAGATAAAAGATTTCCAAGTAGCTGATGAAGAATTTTACACCACAATAGATATAATTTTAAGCATTGCCCAAAGAGCTGAAGCAATCTTTGAAAGTTCTGAACCACACGAAAAAAGGGCTTTTGTTAATTTCTTACTTCAGAACTGCCAACTTAAAGGAGAAAACCTTTTGTTTGAACTAAAAACACCCTTTAATGGGGTGCTTGAAGCGAACGAGTGTTCTAATCTGCTCCCGCCATCGGTCTGGAAATTTCTACCTCCAATCACCGTAAGGCTTTCTTGAGTTATATTTTAAGTATACCATACCGGCAATCGGTCGGATACCCTTGAGGAAAAATGAGACAAATGAGACACTATAAAAAGAAAATATTTCGTGTCTTATTTGATGGATAAAATTATATTATCTATGCTTTTTCCAATAGATCCATCTAATACAGAATTATAGATATCGTCACTATTTAAAATTGTATAATAGGCTTTTTTTAGTATTCTTTCTAGGGCGAAAACGTGATCAAGCTCTGTCCTAGATTCTCCTTTTGCAGCCGCTCTTCTTATTATACCATCGGACTCTTTCTTGTAGTCTGAACCATGAACAATTTTGCTTCTTAAATTGTAACCATTTTTTAATTCAGTAAAAATATTATCTTTATCGGCTGTTTTATCAGAATTTGATAAAAAATAAGCCCCTCTCATCCCAAGCTTATATCCCAAACCTTCATTTTCATCTTTTCCTAAAAATATACTTTCCATACATATAACTAAATAAAGCAATCTAACTTTTGGCTCAACCTCCTTTAAAAATTTATTGAAAAATTCAAAAGAAACCGTTAACGGGCTGTAAGCTTTATCTATAAAACGCTTTAATATTTTTTCATAAAAAATATCTACCCCAGATACATCCTTCTTATTTAAAACAATTTTGTCGCTAGGATCATATCTAAATTCATCATTTTCATTTATATATAATTCTGGTTTTAAATATTGTTTTTTGACACTATCAATTTGTTGGTATGCACGACAAGTTGATAATCCTTCATAATAGAAAGTAAGAGCTAGGCCATAACTTTGAAAAATTTCATAAAGAGTTCCATCTTCTTCTATTTCTCCCTCAAAATATAAATAAATTCCTCCTTCGATTTTATACCCAAGACTTTCAATAGACTCTTTAAGGTGCTGAGCGTGTTTATCAGATTCAGGAATAATAAAAAGGTTAGAGGAAATTTTTGTTTTCGCTTTAATATTTTTTGTCTCTACTTCAGGAATAAATGCTACGGCTTCAACAGACATGAATTTAATGTTTTTTATCTCTTGGAGGAAAAGGATCTCTTGCCGGGGCCATCGTATCTTTATCTCTTATTTTTCCATCTCTTCCATGAATAACTACTTCTCCTCCCCCCGTATTGGTTGAAAAACTCTTAGCCATTTTTTCGGCTGCCCTTTGGGTTGGAGCAGAATGTCCTCTTTCCGCACCTTCTTTTTTAACAGACCAGCCTCCTGACTTTGGTACAACGTGATAATTTGCCATATTTTTTGAATTATATAATTTTGTTTATTTTAACACTTTTGCTATTTATGTAAATATTATAAATCATTTTTCATTAAGTCTTGCATAAATTGATTTTATTCTATTAGACAATTCCTTGTGTTTATTGTCCTCCTCGCTTAAAATAATCTCATCTATATATCTAGTGGTCAATCTAAGATGAAATGTTATTGCCATAAACAATCCTTGTCGATAATAATATTCATCGTTATTATCTTCTTTATTTAAATAGCTCCTAGTAACAAATGGATTTGGATGATTTAACCAAGATCCCCACACATAAGCTTCACTTATTCGAGTAAAATCAAAGTCTGTTAGTTTTTTTCTTTTATATAAACTTTCCAACATTTGGTCTATACTTTTTCCAGCCCAAGTTTTTGTTTTTTTAAGGTCATTGCTTAATTTATCGTATTCTGCTTTGGCCTTATCACTTCCAATCTTTATTTCCATATTGTTCGCAGCGATATCTTCTCCTATCAATTTAAAAAATTCTTGCTCTTTATTAACTTGTACCCAAATATGATCTTTAAATAATTTGGTCATTTTATCTTTGCCTTTTGCAATCATATATTCAACAGTTATGGCGTGTTCAGCAATTTTCCGAGATAAAACCAAAATACTTCCTCCCGTATCTTTATTTTCTGATAAATAGTAAATATCTCGTATCGTTGAAAAAGATATTCTATAGATACCCAAAAGAATCGTCAAAAACTCTGAACTATTTTCTGGTTGACCACTAGAAGCTAAATTTTGAGTATTTTCAATCAACTCTATCAGTATTTTTTTAATTTCTTGGGTTGATATTGGCATAAATTTTTGCACCTATTTAATTGCTCATTTTTGGACAATTACACGATTGCTAACTATTTTAATCTTTTAATCTCGTTGTTTAATTTCTCTAAAAAAAATGGATGTGTTTTAAAAAAATTTTGTATTTTTTTAATATCATCGTTTTTAATTTTACCTTCCTTTATGCTTATCAATTCAATTGTTTCTATATTAAATCTTGCATTAATACCTCTCTGTTTAGAAATAACATGAAAATGTGCTGGATAGTGATCTTTAGGAAAAACCTCTATTCTTAAATCACCCGTATTCGCAACATACCTTTTAATTTTATAAACAACTCCCTCTGAAGATACTTGAGTTGAATTAAGGTGGGTTTCTAGCCAATCGGCAATATTCCACTCCTTAACGCTTTCGTACTTTTTTCCTTCATCTTTATTAGCAATCAATTGAATCAATTCGTTAATGTTTAAATATTTTTTACAAAGTTTCCAGGCTTCATTGAATTGATTAATTTTAAATATTTTTTTCTCTTCTTCATCTTCAAATAAACCAGCTACAGTTCCAAGAGCATATTCACCATCTTTTAATTGAAATACTTCGCCATATAAGACAACTCCGATTAACTTATTAGGATCGTGTTCTATTAAGTACGGTAAATATTTTTCGTTGATTTGCTTAGCCATTCCATCGAGTGCATCTTTCGTCATTTTTTCTCTATGCAAATCAATATGCGTAGAACTTGCTATTCCTGTAAAAATTTTCATTTTGCTGATTTATATTTTAAGTGGCCGGGTTTTCGCCCGGCCATCAATAAATTACTCGGCAGTGTAACTGCTTATTTTATAGGCATAAACATATTTTGAAGTGTCATCTCCACCGCCCACATCACCTTTTGTTCCTAGCTTATTTACAAAATAATCTTCTACTGCTCTTGCTGATTCAGATCCAAAAGCTTCTCGATATATCCAGATGCCATTTTTTTCATCAACTTTATGCTCCGTAAATAGTCTTTTTCTGGGATCGGCCGTTACGCCAACATACCAGTCTGAATAATTTCCTTCGCCAGACATATAACTTTTGAAGTCCGAAATTATTTCATCTTTATTTTTTGCCACCTTTGTATATATTATGTTCGGGTATAGGCTGAGAAGCTATTTCCCAGCCTTTCTGATTTTTTCTTTTTCTGTTGTTTTTGGATGCTTCTTGGCATACTGTTCAGTAACAATCCTACCAGTAACAGAACTTCTAAATCTATATCCTTTCATAATAAGTACTTTACCTTTCTAAAAGTGTGTGATATATTATTTTATGTCCGTAAAATAATACGTCGTTCTGATAGTCGACCTTAGATTATCAGGCACACCTTCAAAGACCACCGATAGGTGGTTTTTGAAACTATGTCTGATTTTTTCTCTTATCATATTCATAGTAACATGTGTACCATTTTTATTGCTTTATTATTTCTAAAACTATCCCATTAATCATGTAGTCTTCGAAATGCTCCTCTTGGATATATATAGGCTTAGTTTCCATCGTTGATTCGGAACTTAATATTATCCTTCTATTTTCTGCATCTCTATAAAATCTTTTAAGATTGGCCATTCCATCGATAACAGACAAAACGTATTGACCATTAACTGGCGTTCTATTATTTCCATCTATCACGGCATAATCTCCAGTTCGTGCTGGGCCACCCTTTAAATCTTGTGCATTATTAAGAGATTCACCGTCTACTGTGACTATAAAAATTCCTACCTTGCTATTCCTACCAATTTCACTTGAAGGAACAGCTAAATAGCCCTGGAGATTTTCTTCAGCAAAAATTGTCGCCGGGCCAGCATTGGCGGATCCATATATTGGCAATTGAAATAATTGACCAATTGCCGAGTCTCCTTGTTTTTTAACCCTAATCACATCATTAGAATCTATTGATATATAGCCTTTCTTTTCAAGTTGTTCTATATGATGTGCCACATTTTGAGGATGGTCCACTTCAATGAGCTTAGCTATAATTCTCGGATGACGCTTGTTTATTTGTATAGAGGCGGCTAGATTTAATATTTTTTGTTGTGTTGGATGCATTTTTATAAAATTATTTTACTATTAGTTACATAATATATTATTCCTAACGCTATGTCAAGACCGTTCTCTTCTCTTGACAATATTAATAAGCCGGGAGTATAATCAGAATAGGTGCTGAGGCATCAAATAATTAAATAGGAACTCACGGGTCCCACAGAATGCAAACTTACGAGCGCGCATATGTGGGGCTTTTTTTAAAAAAATACAAAAATATGACCAATAAAAATATTAAAACAATAATGGTGGAGATAGATAAATTAAATCCTGCTGTTTATAATCCCAGGATTTTAAGCGAGAAGCAGAAAAAACATCTGACCGACAGCATTAGGAAATATGGACTAGTTTCTCCAATTGTTGTGAATAAACATGAGGGGCGAGAGAATGTCATAATCTCGGGACACCAGAGAGTAAAAGTAGCGAAGAAACTTGGATATAAAGAAATACCAGTAATCTTTGTAGACTTAGATGAAGAAAATGAAAAGAAGCTTAATCTCCATATGAATCGCTCGATTGGAGAATGGAATATAGAAAAGCTCAAGGACTTCGATATTAATTTATTAATTGACGTAGGTTTCGACGATATTGATTTAAAAAATATTTGGGAAAATGTAATTGAAGTAGAAGATGATCGTTTTAACGAGAAGCAAGAATTAAAAAAGGCCGAAACGACTAATGTAAAGATTGGCGATATGTTCGCCTTGGGAGATCATCGATTGTTGTGCCAGGACGCTATTAATCCGGAAAGTGTAAAAAGACTGATGGGAAAAGAAAAAACATCTTTCATCTATTGTGATCCTCCGTATAATATTTCCCTAGATTATGACAAAGGCATTGGCGGAAAGGCTAGATATGGAGGCAATAAAACTAATGATCATAAAACAGACGCTGAATATAGGGAATTTTTAAGAAAAACTATGATTAACGCCCTATCGGTTGCCAATGAAGATTTTCATATATTCTATTACTGTGATCAAAAATATATTGGAATGGTTCAGGATTTATATACTGCATTAGGAATTAAAAATCAAAGAGTTTGTTTGTGGATTAAAAACGGATTTAACGTTACGCCTCAAGTAGCTTTTAATAAGAGCTTTGAGGGGTGTGCATATGGAATTAAAAACACGCCCTACCTATCCCCCATTAATAATTTAAGCGAAATTTTAAATAAAGAAATAGGAACTGGAAATAAAGAGATAGACGACATTATGAATATCTTTGATATTTGGCTAGCCAAAAGAATTCCTGGTAAGGACTATGAACATTCAACCTCAAAGCCAGTAACTCTCCATGAAAAACCATTACGTAGATGCTCCAAAATTAATGATATCGTCTTGGACTTATTCTCTGGGTCGGCCAGCACTTTAATTGCTTGCCAACAGATGAAGCGACGAGCTTATGTCATGGAATACGAACCAGTCTTTGTGCAATTAGCAATAAATAGATTTGAAAAATTAACAGGCATTAAGGCTAGATTAATAAAATAATAAAAACATGAAAGACAAAAAACAAAAAGAACTTTTAATAGATAGCTTGAAGAAGATACCAATAATTATGCAAGCTTGCCAGCGGGTCGAGGTGAGCAGAAGTACATATTATCGTTGGAGAAAGGATAAAAAATTCGCCAAACTGGCAGATGATGCATTAATGGAAGGTGTCTTAATGATTAATGATCTCGCAGAATCACAATTAATTTCTTCCATAAAAGACGGGAGCAATATGACTTCTCTGATATTCTGGTTAAAAAATAGATATTCTTCTGTCTATGGAGATAAAGTTCAAATAAAAGGTAAAATTAAGACTGATCCTGTTTTGACTAAGGAGCAGAAAGCTTTAATTAAAAAAGCCTTATTATTATCTGACGAAAAAAAACATGAAAAAGATTAATACAGCAGGTAAAGTTATAGGCGAGCTTCTTCTAGATAAGAACAAAACTGCCCTACGAGCCTTAATATCGAAAAGTTTTTATTGGTTTTTTCTTGTGTGTTTTAATTCTCAGAATGAAAATAGTTACAAAATAGCTCCTTTCCAGAAAGAAATGATTAAATTGGCAGAATATCCATCTATTGAAACATTAGTGATAACGGCAGCAAGAGGATTGGGCAAGAGCACTATAATGACTCAATTCTTCCCTCTTTATGCAATATGCGGGCCTTTGCAGAAAAAATATGTATTAATATATTCTCAGACAATGGAACAAGCTAAGCAAAACTTAAGGAACATTAAAGATTTAATAGAGAATAATCCAATATTAAGCGATATTTTCGGTAGGACCGTGGAAGAAAAAATTGAAGGCGAATGGAATTCACAATCTTTAGAAATTCCTCAATATGGAGCAAAAATAACAGTTACCTCGGTCGGTAGAGGCAAAAGGGGCACGATAAGCGGTTTCACCAGACCAGACTTAGTACTTGGTGACGATATAGAAGATACAAATTCAGTGAGAAACAAAAAGTCTAGAGATAAAACTTACAGATGGCTCGTCAAGGAAGTTATGCCAATCGGAGATAAAAATACTAAATTTATTTTTATCGGCAACTTCCTTCATCGAGATTCTGCTCTCATGAGAATAAAAGAAAAAATACTAAGCGGAGAAAAGAAAGGAGTATATAGAGAATACCCTATTATTGATGATAAAGGAAATCCAATGTGGTCAGATAAATATCCATCACTATTAGAGATTGAAGCGGAAAGGAGAAAAATTGGAGATGATGTGGCTTGGGAGATGGAGTATATGCTTAAAGAAGTACCTAACAAAGATAAAGTAATTAATAAGGATGACTTACAATATTACGATACTCTTCCTTTTCATGAGGGACATCATTGGTATCAATATCCAGATTTTAGATTTATTGCTACGGCCATAGATCCAGCAATAACTGAAAATGCAAATTCTGATTATACAGGTATGGTATCTGCCTCTGTATGTGGTTATGGCAAAAACCTAAAAATTTACATACTTCCCGAAGTTTTTAATGCCCGTATTCGTTTCGGAGAAATAAGGGAGCAGATTTTAATGACAATAAAGTCACGTATCGGTTTCAAAAAACAATATATTATTATAGAAAATAATGCTTTTCAGCTTTCTATTGAGCAAGAAGTAGAGGACTTTTTAAAAAAAGAAAGAATAAATAATTTAGAGTTGAAAGGATATAGATCAAGTATCGAGAAAAAGCTTAGATTACATTCAATTGTTTATGCTATTAGCGGAGGCACAATTTTATTTCCAAAAAATATCGATAAAGAATTGTTTAATCAATTAGTAGATTATGGATTAGAGGGCCACGATGATTTATCAGACGCTTTTACTATTCTCTGTTCATCAATATTATCAATGGATCATAATAAACTTGAGCCACGTATTAGATTCCTTGGATAGCAATTAATCTGCACAGACAGTTGTTTGACACGGAACACCATCGCTATCACCATCTAATCTAGTCACTCCGCAAGTATTAAGGAAGTATTTAGCTTCCTCACAAGAAGTCATCTGCGAGCAGGTCGCCTTGGTTCCGCAGGTTCCGAAAGTGGTTGATGATTGTGATGTGGTAGTCGTTTGGGCTTGTGTGGCAGCCTTCAATTCTCCACTGCAAGTGCTCGGACTCCATAGTCCTTTATTATTAGCCTTGGCGTAGACTTGGGCCGCCTTAAACTCTACTTGATACTTATATGGTGTATTATAAGTATATTCGTAAGCATAACCTTCTTTGATCATATATAGGTTGAAATTAGTTCCGTCTTCCAGAAAGACGTATCGCAAAAGCCTGCTATATTTATCTAGTTCTCCTTGAGTAGTATCGGCTTCAAGCGATACCTTTTTACCAGTAAGCAATTCCTTTGCTTTATCTGAGGCTTCTTTTCCGAAGCATTGGACTGCTGTTCTTGGATCGACTGTTTCCGGAGTATTAATGCCTATGAGCCTCAATCTCTTTGTTTCTCCATCAATGTTTACATCTATCGTGTCTCCATCAACAACTTTGACCACATTGTATAATGTTGTAGTCTGAATAGAAGGTGTTTCAGTTGCCGGCTTACTAATAGCAGTGCTTGTCGAAGCTGTATTAGTTTGCCGAGGAGTCGCATCGTTATTATTTTCAGGCGGTGTTGTTTCTGATTCGGCATTTTCTTTCGTTCCTGTTTCTGTATTATTAATAACCTCTTGCTTAGATTGTTCTTGATTTGGCTGTTGTGTTGATGGCGTAATTGTAATAGCAAGAAGAATGAAAGATATTATAATAGTTGATCCGAGAATAATAGAAACTGACTTACGAGATTTCATTTTTACTAAGGACGGCTCGATTAACCCGATGATTAGTCCGATTAGCGAAGCAAGGAAGATGAGAAAAAATATATACTCTATCATATTTATATTAATTATTTTGATCCTTCTTTTTTCTTAGCTATCATATCTCTTCCGACTAAGACTGCTTTTTGAAAGATAGAAAATTTCTGTCTTTGGAAGGTTATTGCGTAGTTGCTTTTTTGAGCACTATTATTCCCTCCCCAGTAGCTTAAATTAGCCGATTGGGTGGCTGGGGAAAGCAATTCTACTACTCCATTAATAAGGGATTTGTTTATCTCTATTCCTGTTAGATTTCTATAATCGAACGCGGTACATCTTCCTCCGAATAGATTGCCAGTATTGAATCCCCATTTGACAATATAGATGTGGTTATCGGTTAAGATAAAACCTTCTCCGAAAGTTCCTTTTAGCTTAACTAGGATGTTTTCTCCGCTTCGTATATTCTCAGCTAAGATTTCTTCCCCTTTTTTGCCTAATGGCTGTACAAGTTCGTTTTCGTTCATATTTTTTACTTATTACTTTATTAATATTTTGGTAACAAAAAGCCCACCACAGGCAGTGACCGAAGTCACTCATACCGGTTTCCCGATATGGCGAGTTAAGCGACCCCATGATGGGTTCTTTATTCTTAACTCGACTTTTGACCATGCCCCTGATTTATCAAAGGTTTAGGCCTACTATTAAATTGTGATTACATAATAGCTCAAAACATAAAAAAAGTGTAGTCTTTCAGTCTACACTTTGTCTACATATGAATTAATAAGATCAATCGGCATCTACCCTATCATCAATAGATATTTTACCATCCTTAAGAATGAGCCTACTCTTAAGATTTAATAAAATATTTCTTTGTTCGTATAGGTTGCCCTCTTTAAGTAAAAACTTTATATATTTCTTAATATCAGCATCTCCTAGCTCATTATTTTCGTATCCACCCGAATCCCCCATAACTTCCCTATGAAAACGATACATCCTATCTATATCTACATCCATCTGTCCTCTGACCCCAAGCTCATCAACAGATATTTGGTCAACAATATCGCAAAGTTGCTTTATTAGTTCTTCCTCTCTAATATAGTGCATTTTACAATGAGGATCCTTAGCTCTGTCACAACCATAATAAATATATCTTGCGATAGATCCATCTTTTAGAACTTTGAACTTTTCTTCGGCAATAATGCTTGAGCCACAAAGTCCACATTTAATTAATTTTGTATAAGCAAATTCCTTTCTATAAATTCTTACCGTGTTCCTACTTTTCTTTTTGATTTCTAGTCTAGCTTTTTCAAAAAGCTCTTTTGTAATGATTGGTTTATGCACACCCTTATACCAATTACCACTTTTCTTAGGATATTCAAATTCTCCATAATAAAAAGTTCTTTTCAAGATAGCTTGAATTGTAGATAAGGAAAGATGTTTACCATTAGGAGAAACAAAATCTAATTCTTCTTTTAGCCAATCTCTTATGCGATGTTGGCTCCATCCTTCTGCTGTCTTTTCAAATATCATTTGAATGATATGGCCACGGACAGGATCAACTTTAATACGTCCTTCTTCATTTTTCTCTTCACTAACCTTGTACCCAATAGGAGGAACTCCAGGCCATAAACCTTTTTCAACAGTTGTTCTTAATCCTCTTTTTACGTTAATACTTTTATTATCGTTTTCAAGTTTTGCCTCACCCCCAAGAATCATTAATAAAAACTTATCATTGGGCGAATTAGTAAAAGTCTGATTGTATGTTTTGATCTCTAGAAGATTTTTATCATCCATTAAATCAACTAAAACACCTAAGTCGCCAGCATTCCTACTTAATCTATCAGGGTTCCAAGTTAGAATGGCGTTATATTCTCCATCTTTTATTTCCTTAATGACTTTATTAAATACTTCCCTTTCTCCAGAATTTTTAGCTGAATGAGCTTCAGTTCTAACTGCCACAACAGAAAGATTGTCGCGTTCAGCAAGTTGTCTCATTTCTTTTACTTGAGATTCGATAGACAATGCCTGTCTTTCCTCATCTTCACTCGATTTTCTCGCATAAATACAATAATTCAAAATTGGTAACTTTTCTTCTTTTTTAGAACTCGATATTTTTGCGGACTCTGATTTTATTTTTTCCATAAAAAAATCTTAACTCGTCTTTTAACCATGCCTTTAATTTTTTAAAGGTTTAGGCTATTAATATTAACTTATAATTATATAATAGCTAAAAATCCGATAATTGTGTAGTCTACACTTTGTCTACATCTAGGGTCTGGACTTCCTTGCACTCTTGCGGCATCTGTATAGGTAAGAGAACAAAATATGACAGATACAAAATATTGCCTATACGCAAGAAAATCAACAGAATCAGACGAAACCCAGGCCCTTTCCATCGATTCCCAAATCAAAGAAATGCTCGATTTGGCTAAAAGAGACGGCCTTAATGTAGTCGAGATTAAGCAAGAAAAACACTCAGCCAAAGAGGTTGGGCAAAGACCAATCTTTAATGAAATAATTAAAGAAATCCGAGAAGAAAAATTTGATGGAATATTGACATGGGCACCAGACAGAATAGCTAGAAATGCCGGAGACTTAGGAACTGTCGTGGATATGATGGATAATGGAAAACTAAAAGAGATAAGAACTTATGGCCAATCCTTCGGCAATTCCCCTAATGACAAGTTCCTACTCATGATACTTGGATCGCAAGCCAAGTTGGAAAACGACAATAAGTCAGTAAACGTCAAAAGAGGTATGAAAGCCAAGTGTTTTATGGGATGGCGACCTGGAATGCCACCCCTAGGCTATATGACCAACAAGGAGGGCATTAAAGGCCAAAGAAAGATATTCCTAGATACGGTTAGGGCTCCAATAATCAAACAAATGTATGAAAAAGTAGCCTATGAAAAATATAGCGGGAGAAAGCTCTATGAATGGCTAAAATTTATGAGATTCAATACTAGGACTGGAAAAGATGTAACCTTGAGCTCGGTTTATTTAATTCTTAAAAATACCTTCTATTATGGAAAGTTTGAATACCCTGTCGGAAGCGGATCATGGTATGACGGAATACATGAACCAATAATCACCAAAGAACTGTTTGATAAAGTCCAAGAACAAATCACTAGTGAGAATATGAGGTGCGAGAATAAAGAATTCGCCTTCACCAAACTAATTAAGTGCGGATTATGTGGATCAGGAATAACGGCTGAAGAAAAATTTAAACGAATGAAAAATGGGACTATTCATAAATACATCTACTACGGATGCACCAGGAATAAAGATATCCATTGTAAATGTGGATACATCAGAGAAGAAGAATTGATCAATCAACTCACTGGATTAGTCGATAAGCTAGATGTCAATCAAGATGATATAAAGAAAAAACTTGATTACGAAATCAAGAGATATAATAATTTCAGATATGGAATACTCGGCATAGACGAAAAGAAAGAAAAAATAGAAGAAAAGCTTGATTACAAAAAATATGCCAAATATATCCTAACCCAAGGATCGGTTTATGAAAAAAGAGAATTAATGTCTTGCCTTAAAGGAAAATTAATTATTAAAAACAGTATTCTAACGATAGAAAATAATTAATTTTCGCAGACAACATAGTGGAGATATTCAACTGTTTTATTTGCTTTATAGTCCCTATTTTTATCAGCTTTAAATCTATTATATTCCTTAGTAAAACAATTATATTTCCCTCTTAGGCTCATTATTTCTTTTATATCATCTGCACTCATTAGCCCCTCATTATTATAGCTTAAAAATATATACCTTACGTCAGCATTTAAAATTAAATCCTTAAACGATTGTTTAACCTGAGCCTTAGAGCAATACGATGATTTTTGATCTTGATATTCTCTCAATCCAGTCTTTCCGTAAACGGTAGGATTATCATATCTAGCAATGGTTTCTAAAACGTGGTAATTAGTAGCATACTGTCTTTGATTGTATGGCGGGTCAAGGTATAAAATATCTCCTTTTACTTTTTTAACAACATTATTAATGTCTTCATTATAAACTTCGTGTTCTTGCTCATTTACTATTAATGGAGCCGGCTTAAGAGCAAAAGGCTTTAATGCTGAACTTTTTAATTTCTTTAAAAATGCACCATAAACTGATGCTGTATTAGCATGCTTATCAATAGATTCAATTAAACTTGCTAACAAAAAATAATATTCATTTTCATTAATTATTTTTTCCTTTTTCCAATTTTCAATTTCTTGTCTAATCGCATCGCATTTTTTTCCGTTTTCATCGGAAAAATATTGTCTAGATTCCTTTTTATTTTTAGTTCCTCCTATACAATAATTATTATAAATAAAGCCTTTCTTTCCTTTTAAACTATTAAGAAAATTTAAAACAATCTTTTGTCTTTCTTCGATTTTACTATTTTTTAATTCTGGAATCTTAGTAATTAATTTTTTAAATTCTAATTCTTTATGATTCTTAATATAGTGTCTATTCAAAACGTAACTATAATATTGGATATCATTTGCTATAATTTTAAACCCTTTTTTCTTAAAATAAGAGCCGACAATTCCTGTGCCGGCAAAAAGATCACAAAAAATTTGACAGTCATTATCAATTACCTTGTTCATAGAACTTTCTAAAAATTCTAATAAAGATAATTTGCTGCCAATGTAGTTCATAGGCTAAAAACGTTTACTCTTATAATGACATAATAGCATATTACAGGAATAATAAAAGTATTTTGTCGACACTTTAATCTAGGGTCTTTTTGAGCTCTTTTCTCCACCTATAAGGGTCATTCCAAAAACATCCAACACATCCCTTTTTATCGTGTTTGTCTATCTTTTTATCCCAATTCCTTGTGCCCTGATACCAATATTCAATGCCTGGAAAACTTCCTCTTTGCCCTGTCTTATAACAATCCTCGCAATATCTTGATTTGAAAAGATTATTACTTCTTGATAGTAAAATAAATTTATCTTTAATCTGTTCTTCTGACATATTAATGTCATTGGCCTCTTCATCGCTCCCCCAACGAACTTGTGGAAATTTATGATCAACCTCAAGTTCTTTTGGCATCATCTTTCTTAAAAGAACGGCTTCCTCATATTTCAAAACCTTCTTAATTTTGTCTGCCAATTTGGGAGATAATCCTGCTCTTGTTTTTGTATCTTCTGAAATATCTAATGTTCTTAATTTTCTATGAATAGTATTGCCATCACATTTCTTACAGTACATCTTTTTATACCAATTACCCTTTTCGTCCTTATCTAACTGTATTCCCATTTGTCTCCAAATCTGCCAAGTTTTAGCTTGACCAGATTTTAATTCGCATTTTGTGCAATGCCATTTCATATCACTCAATGTATTAAAGTCACGATAAGACGTGCCTCCTTCTTTGAACGGATTTTTCATAATATATATTATTTTAATAATAATTTATCTAAATCTTCATTGCTGAAATAATCTTTTAAAATAATCCCCTCTTTCGATTTCTTTATTTCTTTTATTATAATATCTTCCAATTTAGAATATGCTTTATTATAGAAATCATTGAAATTATTTGTCTTTATCAATTTGGTAATACTTTCCCTTTTTCCAATAGCTCCTTTCAGTGATTTCCAAATGAGAAAAGTCAAATGAAAATAACCAAAATGCTTTATTTCATTTTCGATGCTCACTATTTTTTTAATTCCAGGATCCATTTTGCGACAGTAATTATAAATTAAAAATGCTAATAATAATAAAAGTGGATCACCGTTATATAGTTTGAAATAATTATCTTCGCTAAAAATAATTGAATCTCTGACCGTCTTCCTCCCCATTGTCGGTTTATTATTAATGGTAGCCAATGATATCCTACCTAATGTTTTTGAATCAGTCCCAACTTTAAATATTTTTTTCTCGTGCCCTTTTTTGTTTTTATAATAATAACCATAGTATTCGAATACGGCTTTAATAGCTTGTTGTTCTGACTTATTTGACGAAATATCAGAAAAATCTACTTTACTTTGTGAATTTGTGGCGAATGCTATATTGCTAAAAAACCCTTCATTATCAGTAACATAAACACGAACAATAATATCTATGCCTAATAAATCTTTATCGGAAAATAATTCTATTATTTTTAAAGTCTGCTGTCCATTAACTACTTGAGGATATTTAACACTTATAACGTCATTCTTTGCGCCAATTAACGACGCGCTTTCACAAACTAAAACAATCCCATTATTTAAAAACCAGAATTGTTCCTTTGCTTCGGATTTTATTGTATCTTTTATTCCATTGTTAACGAAATTTTCGCCTTTAAATTTCCTGATATTATAATGAAAAATCCAATCGCCACATTCCTTCAGCAATCTCTTTAATTCAATCGCACTTACCGTAATTATTCCTCCTTCAATCTTCCCGCCACTAAGGTCTACTTTTTTGTTTTTACTAAATTCATTAATATTTTCCTTATATTTTATTCTAATATCATTTCTTTTACTTAGTGGATTTTCATTCCTTATTCTTTTTTCATATATTGCTTTTGCGTTAAAAAAAGAAAAATCGATGTTTACATCCTTACTGTATTTCTTATCAAATATTTTTGCCAATTCCTTTAATAAATCCTTCTTCGACTTGACGCATTCGTCAGTGTCATCACTTTCGTCCAAATTAAAACCACTATTTACACAGTAGTATATTTTTACATCCTGTATTTTTGATTTAATTTCTCGTATTTTTTCTATTTTTTTCTTTAAATTTTTGTTGATAAGTGTCTTGTATCCATCTTCATAGAAAATCTTTTTTAACCCTTTTTCCATTTTATCAACGTGCAAATAGGAAAAGCCTCCTGAATATTTGCAACTTAAAATCCTTATTATATATCTGCCGTTACCTTTCTTTTCAATATTTATTGAGTCAATGCCAAATTCACTATTCCCGTCAGTATCATCTAGAATAAAATCTGCCAAATTTTTATTGCATATCCAGCTATGGCAAACGCTTTCAAAGGCCTTCCCTTTTGTTGTTTTTGGCCCTAACGTTTTAATGTTATTTCTAACTTCTATAGCGATCGCTTCCATCTCTGGAATATTATATTTTGTCTCGTCATCCTTCATATTTAGTCATATAAATTTGACATATATTAATTAGACAGTATCACAAATAAGTAAAAAATAACATAGTTTGTTTAATAAAAACCAGCTACCTGTCGGTAGCCGATTTTTTGATATTTTATCTTTTAGTTGAATATATCGTCGGTCTCTCGATACTTTTCAGGCACCACTCGGGAGTCGCTCCCTCGATAAAAATCTTGTCTGCTCCGGTGGTAGGATTCGAACCTACAACCTAATGCTTACACGTAATCTTACTATTTCTAATAAGCGTGGACTATCTCATCACCCTTAACTTAATATTAGGGGCGAGGCGCTTCCTCCTAAAATAAGGAGTACTTCCTTTCGGAATAGTCTCTGAACCTTCCCATATAAATATGGGCTTGGCTGCGGATTGCCATAAGTATTAAACTTTTAGGTTTCCCGCAATTCACCTCGTTTTTCAATCTTGATTACTCAAGAAAGCTGCAAGTATTGTCTACAGGCATCCGCGCTACCATTGCGCCACACCGGAATAAAACGTACTAATATAATATATCTTATTTAAAGATTCCGTCAACCCACCCCATTATTTTCCTATGAAGATTAGCATTGCAAACTTTTATTCTAAAAATTCCGTTCTCGTGCTTCTTATTTCTCAGTCTTTTTTGGTTATTTTTCGCAATGTAACTTCTCGTAAATTGGTCTAGCGGAATTTTAGTTAATTCGGACCAAAACTTCTTTGCTTTTACTTCATTTAAATCGTCGTGAATGTATAAGCTCCCCCTAAATTTACCTTCTGATACGTCGCAAAAATCTCTAAACCATCCCATCATAAAATTAATAAATTTTGCATCGGAATTGACAAAAGAAATATCTCTATCAGTTTTCCCCCCTTCGCCTGCATACATAGAGACCCCAATTAAAAATCTTTCTCTATCGGCCAATTTTCCAATTTCTTCAAATCCTTCTTTATTCAACTGCTGCGTAATCAATTCTCTTGCTCTTATCTTGTTTTGTGCTGCAATTATGCTTCCTTTTAAATTTCCAGTTTTCCTATTTAAATAAAGATGCTCTAATTGTTCTTTAGTCAATTTAACGTCTCTAACCCAAAGACTAACTGAAGAAAGAGAAACATTTAAATTTCTCTTGATTTCCTTAATAGACTTACCGTTTTTTCTTAGTTCTCTTGCCTTAATTTTTAAATCTAGTTTTCCCTTCATTGACTATATTATCCTCTTCCGAACCGAGGATGTCAAGTTGGGAAACTTAGTATCCCTCTAATTTCTTCAAATCCTTGTGTCCCCTAATCTTCTCAATTGCCTTGGCTTCAATCTGTCTAATTCTTTCTCTGGTAACACCAAACTCTTGTCCTACTTCTTCTAGGGTATGAGTAACCCCATCTTCTAAACCAAACCTCATAGAAAGAATCTTCTGTTCTCTTTCTGCTAAATCCTTAAAGATTTCATCCAAGTGCTCTCTTAATAATGTTCTACCAGCTTGAGAAGCAGGAGATTCAATCTTTTCATCTTTGATAAACTCTCCCAAAACACTATCTTTCTCATCTTCTCCGACTGGAGTTTCAAGAGAAACAGCTTTTTGAGAAATCTTCTCCAAATGTCTAACCTTCTCCACTTCAATTCCCATTTCCGAAGCAATTTCTTCATCTAACGGCTCTCTATCTAATTCCTGTAATAGTTTTCTCTTAGCTTGAGTGTATTTAGTCAAAGTTTCAATCATGTGCACGGGAATACGAATAGTTCTAGCCTGGTCAGCTAAAGCACGAGTAATCGTCTGTCTAATCCACCAAGTAGCATAGGTTGAGAATTTGTATCCCTTTCTCCAATCAAATTTCTCTACCGCTCTAAATAATCCTAAATTACCTTCTTGGATTAAATCAAGTAAGGTTAAGTTTGGAGAGCGTCCAATGTATTTCTTGGCAATCGAAACAACTAATCTTAAGTTCGCCTCAGCTAACTTTCTCTTAGCATCCTCATCTCCGGCCTCAATCCTTCGGGCTAAGTCTTTCTCATCACGAGCCGTAATTGGGTCAATCCTTCCAATTTCTTTTAAGTATGATTGAATAGAATCAATCTTTCCCGTTGAAGCTCTCTTTCTTCCCTTCTTCTTAACATTATCATTGGTATCTAAGTATCCCTTTGAATCTTTAACATCAATGCTCAATTGTTCTAACTTATTAAACATCAAATCCAATTCAATCATGTTTTCTTCAATGTTAGGGAAATAGTTTAGAATCTCAGAAAAGGTCACAAAACCTCTAGTCTTTCCTTTTTTGACTAGTTCGTCTAACTTCTCAGGAGTAACAACATTAATAACCTTCTTAGTTCTCTTCTTTACTTTTTTCGCTGGCATCTTCTTCGCTACTTTCTTTTTCATCACCTTCTGTTTTACTGGTTTCTTTTTCATTACTTTCTTGACTGGCTTTTTCGGTTTCGCCTTGACTACTACTTTCTTTTTTGTTTTCTTCATTGTTTTTTATTAATTTATTGAATTTTAATAAAAGTTCTTTTACTTCTCCGAAAGCTCCGTCTTTCTCTTTGCTTTTAATCTCTTGAGTCAGCCTATCTCTTTCTTGCTTTTTAATCAAGTTTTCTATCTCAAAAAAGCACTTTTCCCATTGTTCATCAGCATTAAACTCATCAATATCTTTCATCAGCTCTGACTTAACTAATACATAGTTTAAGAAGTCTGATGAGCCTAAATCTTCATTTTTCTCAATTTTTGCCAATATCTCTCTTGTTTCAGGTGAGAAAAGCTGCATCATCTCGGTTGGTATTTCAGCCACCTTTTCCTTTTTAATTAAAATTAAGGATAATAGGTCTTCTTCTAACATCTCATGCCTTGTCTTCTTCTCCTTAATATTAACTACCTTAACTTCTTCGCTATTATTCTCCTCTATCTTAACCTTCTTCAATTCCGCTCTAATATCCTCATCTTTGATTTTGAGCCTTTGACTCATGTTTTCAATCCAGTAGCTCTGTTCTATGGTATTATCAATTTTCTTCAAAACAGGCAAGAGGTCAGCAATAATCTTCTTCTTGTCTTCAAATACTTCTGGATTCCTGTTTTTAAAGGCTAATTCAAAGTAAAACTCATTAATTGGCTTGGCAGTATTAACCAAATCTCTCCATTTCTCTTCTCCTTCTAGTAAAATAATATCAGCGGGGTCCTTTTCAGTCACCATAGAAATGACCTTTACATTAAAGCCATTTTTGATTGCTAAGTCTATTCCTTTCTTGGTCGCATTATTCCCGGCTAAATCCATATCAAAAGCTAAAACTAAATTAGCCGAATATCTTTTAATAATTCCTAAGTGTAATGGAGTTAAGGCGGTCCCAGAAACCGCAATACAGTTCTTGATTCCCGCCTGGTGAGACATAATACAATCGACGTTCCCCTCTACTAAAACGCAAAAGTCTTTCTGCCTAACTTCCATCTTCGCTTTATCCATTCCATACAAAGCTCGGCTTTTATCATAAAGCAAAGTATTAGGAGTGTTTAAGTATTTAGCTTCGTCATCAGAATTAAATATCCTACCTGTAAACCCAGCAACCTGAGAATTCAAATCACAAATCGAAAACATGATTCTGCTTCTAAATCGGTCAAAGAATTTCTGTTGGTCTTTTTTAATTCCCAACCCAGCACTAACAATGTCTTCTCTTTTAAAACCTTGTCCGATTAAATAGTCAGCTAATCCAGTCCATGTATCAGGTGCATAACCCAATCTCCAATCATTGATTGTCTCTAATTTCATCCCTCTCCTTAAGAGATAATCTATTGCCTCCTTTCCCGTCTTACTTTTCTCTAATTGAGCAGTATAGAACTTGCAAGACCTTTCTAACAAATCAACCAATATCTGTCTTTCATTTTTTACCTTCTGCCAATCTCCCGAATCAGTATTTCTTAAAGTAACTCCCGCCTTGTTAGCTAACAGCTTTAAAGCGTCAACAAAATCAAGTCCCTCGATTTTCATTACAAATTTAAAAATATCTCCTCCTTCGTTGCAACCACCAAAACAATGCCATAACTGACGTGAAGGAGAAACAAAGAAAGAAGCTGATTTTTCGCTATGAAAAGGACAGCGGGCCCTATAGTTTATCCCCGCTTTTTCAAGCTTGATATAGCTCCCCACGACATCGACAATGTTTAGGCGAGACTTTATTTCTTCAATATCAGAGTTCATAGTACTCAAATACTAACATAAAGAGAGAAAAAGAGCTATTGCTCCCATTCTCCCAAAACTACCGTAATCATTAGCTCATTTCCGTCCCTTAGGACCTTGAGACTAACAGAATTATATGAATTGTATTTGGAGATAACCTTAGCCAAAGTATTGTCCTTCGTTATCTTTTCTCCCCCCATTTCTAAAATAATATCATTTTCTTTGAGCCCAGCTTTTTCCGCTGGAGAACCAACGGCTACAGCAGCTTCATTAGCACTGCCCTTAACAATGAGAGCACCGTAATCAACTGTTAAATTCTTAGCCTTGGCTGTTTCAGCATTTAAAACAACGTATCTTACTCCTAAATAAGGATATGATATCTTCCCTGCTCCTTTAACCTGTTCGATATCTTTTCTTGCCTTATCAATTGAAATAGCAAAGGAAATATTCTGTCCCGAAGTAGAAACAGCGGTATTAATTCCAATAACTTCACCTTTCAAGTTTAATAATGGCCCACCTGAATTTCCTTTATTAATTGCGGCATCGGTTTGAATAATGTCTTCTAAGGTTTCGGTTCCAAAGGTACTACCTGAGGCAACAACCGTTCTGCCTAGTCCGGAAATAACTCCGACTGATACGGTATTTTGAAATTCTCCTAATGCATTACCAATGGCAATTACGCTTTGTCCGATTTGGATATCTTCAGCTGAACCTAATTTTAATGCTTTAAATTTCTCGCTACTCTCGATTTTTAAAATAGCCAAATCCTGAACTGGGTCTTTAGCTAAAACCTTGACGGGATACTCCTTACCATTACTCATCACAATCGTATATTCTGCCTTATCATCTGAAGCAACGTGTTTATTGGTTAAAACTAAACCATCTTCAGAAACAATGAATCCTGTTCCCGCTCCTATTTGTTGCTTCTCCGTTCCCGTTTGTTTCTGTTGAGGAACTAGGAAAATACCGGTTCCAAAAGGGTCAAAATATTGGCTATCATAGATTGGAACTTCTTTACTTATAACCACTGAAACAACTGAAGGAGAATTTTCTTTTACTACATCAATTACTTTTTGTTCTTGAGTAGTTTGTGGAACATAATCTTTTTCAATGACTTTCTCAGAATGAATAATCGGCACTCCCGCAGAAATAACTTCCTGTTTTAATTTAAGATAAAAGATATAGCTAGAAGCTAATCCGCCGATTAGACCAATTAAGAAAACTATTATCAAAAACAATCCTGGGAAAGGCATCTTTCCTGGAAGTAGTTTTTTCATTTCTGGTGCTTTTATTTTTTGCAAGTTTATTGTTGGTAGTTGGTATAGTGACATAGTTTTGATAATTTACTTTTTATCATAATGTCCGAAATCATATCTTACTTTTCTTTCGGGCTTCCCCATTGCTAGCTTGATTCCGCATAAAAGATATTTGAATGTGGTAGAGAAGTAACCGTCTTTTTCGAACCTCCGTAGGGGCATATATATTTCAACCCCTTTAATAATATCAAATTTTCCTAATTTTGCAGCCTGTTGAATAAAGTGATGGTCTTCGGCCAAAGTAATACTTTCATCGAAACCTTTAACCTTTTCAAAGACATCTTTCCTAACCATGATACCCATTGCTCCCATCGGAAAGACTTTTTTTAATCCTTTCTGAAGACCGTTATAGAAACAGTTAAAGGTAGCTGGATTAGCAAAGATATTATCTTTTTGTGGAAATACTTTAAATGAAGCTACTGCTAAGTCATTTTTAATAAAATAATCAACTGATAATTTTAAAAAATTGGCAGGAGATAATTTAATATCAGCATCAAGGAAGAAAAGAATGTCGCCACTAGCAACGTGTGCCCCATTGTTCCTTCCCCTGGCCGGTAATCCCCCTTTAGTAATAATACAATTATTTTGCCTAGCAATTTCAATTGTCTTATCTTTTGAGCCCGCGTCAGCAACTACAATCTCATAATCCTTAAATCCGCCCTTTTTGATGGCAGAAAGCAACGGTTTAATGCTTTTTTCCTCGTTTAAAGTTGGAATGATAATACTTAGCATAATTAGAATAGTTTTTTAGCTTCGTCCCAAATATCTGAATTGTTATATGTAGTTTTCACATAATACCACCATTCTGTTCCCCAAAGATAGAAAGTATCAATTCCTGTACTCTTAGCAAATTCTACATTCTCTTTAAATTGTTTTAAATTCATTGTCTTCTCCTGCTCTTCTAAAGAAGAATTCATAATTGAATTAGCGCACCAAGGCTCAGCCTGCAACTCGACTCCAATAGCTTTTTGATGGAAAACATTCTTTACTATATCCGCTCGGCGGTTATAGAAAACAGCGGGTAAGAAATATGGAACATAAGTACGAAACTGTTGATTCCAAACTTTCTTATAAGTTGTAAAGCCAATATAGTCTCCGCCTGATTGCGAAGCTCTAAGCCAAAGAGATAATTCTCCACTATCAGTAACTATGATTTTGTGATTTGGGTCTTCTGCCCTAACAAAAGATATTTCTTTTTTAAAAAAATTTGCATCCGTCCAAGGACAAGCTCCAAACTGGAAAAAAACTTCATTCTCTACTTGCCACATAGAAAGAGCTGGAGAATCTTTGTATCGAGAAACTATCTTCTTTAACATTGTCATTATTTCTGCTTGTTGCTCTTGCTTGTTAAGGTCTCTCGCCCAAGTTGGTAAATGACACTCTGGCCAGCGAGGGACTTTCATTCCAATCGCTAAAACAACTTTGGCATTATGCTTTTCCGCCTCTTTTACCTGCCAGTCTAGTTCATCAAAATCATACACCCCCTTTTCTTTTTCAATTAAGTCCCAATAAACTGATATTTTAATATTCTTCGCTCCTAAATCTTCCAAAATAGCTGAATATGTTTCTTTTGAGTCTAACTTTAAAAATTCCGTCTGTTTGACTGAAAAGTTAACTCCCCACGTCATATTCTTTGCTGGGTTAGAAAAACCAACAAAAAAATATGCAATAAGCAAAACTATTAATCCCGAGAGGGACCATAAAATGTATTTAATTAATGGAATCATTAGATACATTATATTAAAGTTTAGCTAAAGAATCAATCCTACCCGAATACTCCTCAAAAGTTATTGACCCACTAGCTAGAAGATTGTTTAATCCAAGATAATAGCTTTCTTTAGCTTGAGAGATTGAAGCGGCAATATTGAAAACACGAACTTCATCAATTAATCCGTTCATAAATCTTTCTCCTGCACCATCTCCACTTCTTCCTATTTCAAACGGCAAAACCGTATCTGCTAAATTATTACCGGTCTTAGCTTGTGTTCCCCCACACTTTGAACCATTTTTATAGAGAGAGGAATTTGATCCATTAGCAGTCCAAACAAAATGATTCCACTTGTTTATATCAACTATACAAGAATTAGAATAAACTACGTTGCCTGATGTGCTCCAAGCATAAAATTGAAGATCGGTAGACCTAGAATAAATAGCATATTCCCATGGCCCTCCAGTCTTTCCAATAATTCCTAAGTTAGTAGAAATGGTTGGATTAACCCAGAAAGAGAAAGTGAAAATATTGTTTGAAAAAGAAAGGTTCTCTTTATCTCCAACGACAACATAGTCATCACCATTAAAACTTAAACACGAACCATAAACGCAACTTGAGCCTGACTGTACTAGTGGCGCCCCAATTATTGTTGTCCCTGGATTATTACCCCACGAGTCCTGAGTATAGACTATTGAGGCCGTTAAACCGTTTGCAATGCCAGAGCCATCGAACTTCCACTCCGAAATTAAATTCAACATTAATGAATTTCTTAAAGAATTAGAAAAAACCTGAGCTTTAGCTATTGTTGCCTTCTCCGTCATTCCACCCATGGAAACGACAATTAAGCCAGACAAAATACCGATAATCGCAATCACAACCAGCAATTCAATCAAAGTAAACGCTTGTTTGATTAATTTGTTCATATTTAGATTATAACACTAAAATAGCCAAACCTAAACCAATAAGAAGAATAGAAATAATCTTCTGAATAATTGCTCTTTTGCTCATTTCTTCTTTTAAAACCCTAGGCAAGAAAATAGAGAAAAGAACAACTAGGATAAACAAGAAGGCATACTGTATTCCCTTCATTGAATTCATAATGGCTAAATAGGTAACAGGGACTAAAGAAATAGCCAAGCTCTGTAAAATACCAGCTAGTCCTCCAAACATTTGAGCAACAATGAAAATAATTCCTGTCCTCTTTTTAGATTCACCATTGCCTTCCTTTATTTCTTTTCTGAACCCTTTGTCAAGGAAGAAGAATAGAACAATTACAAAACTTACAATTCTCATCCAAATGAATCCCTGCCAAAATGGCATTTCATTATAAATAAATTTAGTAAAGACAAAGTCTAAAGAAAAGAGAACTGCTGTAGTTAAGGAGAGAAAGAAAGCCTTTCTATCAATCCTTAAGTTTTTATCAACTGAAATTAAAGCGCTTCCGGTTAATAGAATAACAAAAGCTAAAGCTTCATTTCCTTTAATTCCTTGATACCCCCAATATAAAATTGTTAATAGAGCTATTATGATTGGCTGGGTTGCTCCAATGACTGATATTACCTTTGAAACATCAAATCTATCCAAAGCATAAAACATAGCATAAAGACCAGCCACATAAACAATTGCTTCAAGAATTATAAATCCCCAACCAATTAAGCTAGGAAAGCCAAATTCAACAAAGGGAATTAAAAGTACTGAAAGCAAACTTAGCGCTCCCACTAAAAAAGTATAGGTCTTAGGCTTTGAAGGACCAGCCAAAACAATCTTGTCTCCCAAGGATGCTAAGGCAAAAAATAGATATGAAAATATTATTGCTGTGAGCCAGAGCATTTCTGTATTTCTTCTTTAATTTTAACTGTTCCCATCTGTTCTCCGGAAATGAAGCCCTTCATTGCCATATCAGCAAAATATCCTGAATGAAGCCAATCATAGAACCAATCTTTAATATTTCCTACCTCTCTCTGTTCTATTCCAAAACCAGATTTCAAAAGCCAGCTTTTGTTAAATTCTTCTTGAGAACCAATAGTTGGAGCAATAATAATTGGCAGACCCAAAGCTGAATAAAAAGACAATTCTGATGGCTTAGTCCACAAAACGTCTGTCTTTCTTAGAGCTAAATTGAACTTATTGTAATATTCTTCAAAATTCTTTCCCCAGACAATCTCGATTCCATCATTTATCATTTCTCCCAAGCCACCATTTCTAATTTCTTTTTCAAAATATTCCTTGATTGGCTTTTTGGTTCCAGCAACTAAAACTACCTTCAATCTTTTAGCATGAATTGCCTTTTTCAAGTTCCTAACCATATCTACTCCTATCTCTTTCTGCGCTCCTGCGCCACCAACCGTAAACATAATTGTTAAAGGATGATTTGATTCTTTAGGTAGTTTACCTAGCTTTTCACGAATCACAAAATCATACTTCTCTCGGTATTTCTTCAAAGGGTCTAGATTGATAATCCTATTCCTCAAATCTTCCTTCAATACTTCCATATTCTTCCCCCCAATATTTTCCATTGGTAAAGGATAGCCAGTTAGAATAATATTCTCTTTCTTAACTCCGTATCTAGTCAATCTTTGAACTACCCTAGTATTAGGAGCAAAATATTTAATCTTTGAATTCTTTCCTGCCATTGGCGCCCAGCTACGATTAATATCCGCATCACAGATAACACAATAGATATCATTAGGATAATTAAAATACTCCGCCATAAAGGCTGGATTGTAAAAAGTAGAAACAATCGGTAAGGCTTTCTTGGTATCAAGCTTGGAAATCAAATCTTTTCCCCAACCTTTTTCAAATAAAGGAAAGGTCCTTCTTTGCATGAAAGTAGGGTTCGATTGGTCTTTATTAGTATAAAAATCATTGATTCTTTGACTGACGTCAAAAAGAGAGAAAGACCATTCTCCTAATAAAGGAAACTTTTTAAATCGGGAAATAAATTCATAAAAACCTCTAGAATTTTCCCATATCTTTCGGTCAGAAGCTGGAATTCCTGGATAATCATTAGCACAAATTACTTCTCCGCCTTCAGCAAAAGACTTCAGAGGGTAAGCAGTTCTCTGATGTCCATAACCCATATTTATAGAAATTACCCAAGCTGTTTTAGTCATATATTTGAATTATACATTATCCGTTCAAAAATTCCAATTCCTTTCTTCTCCCTTTGTAAGCTAAATACAAAAATGGAATATATATTATTCCTAAAACCAAGAACGGTAAATCAACTTTTAAAATAGCAAAAGGAATACGAGAAGAAACATCTACTACCCACATTAAATATGACAAAAGTAAAGAACAAGGAATAGCAACAATAAATCCTAAAGCAGGAACCAATATTCCTAAAGCCATTAGGACTGGCGTAATTGGCAAAACAAGAATATTGGATATCAAAGAAATAATGGAGAAATATCCAAAAGAAGAAACTAATAAAGGCAAAGTAAATACTTGAGCCGAAAAAGTCATGGCCACGATTTCTTGTAGCCACCTTAGCTTTCCTCGAAAAACAACATCCAGCCATTTATTAAACACTGGTCCCGTTAGAATGATTCCCAAAACGGCCATAAAAGATAATTGGAACCCTAAATCAAATTTCAACAATAAAGGATTAAAAAGTAACATTGCTGAAGCAGCCAAGACTAAGGTCCGTAAATTAAAAGACTGACGAGAAATCAATTGCGCCAAAAACAGAAGCCCCACCATTATTCCCGCCCTCACCCCTGAAGCGGGCATTCCCACTAAGAAGACATAAAACAAGGTAAAAAGAATTGAACCCAACAAAGCTTGCTTTCGCCATAATCCTAAGAATAACAAAACCTCAAATAGCATAGCCGAGAAAATAACAATATGGGAACCAGAAATAGCAATCACGTGACTCAACCCACTCGTACTTAGTTTTGTCTTCGTCTCTTTGTCCATCTTCTGGTCATTGCCTAAAATCATTGCTTCCAGGATTGGACTTAAATTTGGCGAAAGATTATCTCTAATTCTACCCCCTAATACTTTTTTAAAATCATAAACCTTACCAATAAAACTACTCTTACTATTAATAACCTCTACCTCAGGAAAAGAAACAATTACTGAAACTCCGTCTTTCGCTAAATATCCTTGATAATCAAACTTATCCAACATCTCTGGCACTTTAATTGTTCCCTTAATTTTAATTGTATTTCCATAAACAACAGGAGAATATTTATCAGTAAAAATTAAAACCCGTCCAATCTTTTTATCATCAAAAACATCAACCACTAATTGTGTCTTATCCGCTCCTCTTTCTGGGTCACCAACCACCAAGCCCTGAAAAATAACTTCCTTGCCGTTAAACTTAGCTAGTTCATTATTTTCAATCTTTAACAAATTAAATCCAAACAGAAACATCCCAACAGCACAGAAAATAAAACAGAAACCAACAACGACAATTGTTTTGTTTTCATAAAAAGCTCCGATTAAAATCAATCCAATAATTATTCCAATAGTTTCAATCATGATTGAATCGATAAAAAAAGAAGCAATACAAATGCCTCCGACAAAACTCAAACAGAAATATATTAATGCATCTGCTTTAGTCATTTCTTCTTTTTAAACATTTTAATAAAGGCCATACCGGTAACCAAACCTCCGATATGGGCAAAATATGCGACAGAAGTCTCAATGGCTAAGGTCGAGAAAAGCTGTAAAAGGAACCAGACAAAGATATAAACAACTGCCGGAATTGAAGCTACGCAGAAAAACAAAAAGGTCCTGATTTTATTCTTCGGGAACAGTACTAAATAGCCACCCAGCACTCCAGAAATAGCCCCCGAAGCCCCTATAACCGCGATAGCAGGGTCAGTCATCGCCAAAGCATAAACTATAGCCCCTCCTGCTCCACAAAGGAGATAAAAGGCTAGAAAATTAACTTTGCCTAAACGAGATTCTAGGTTGTCTCCAAAGACCCATAAAAACCACATATTAAGAATTAAGTGCCAGACATTGCCATGTAAAAACATGGAAGTAAAAACAGTAAAAAACTTACCATCTAAAAGATTATTTGAAGTAAAACCAAAAAGACTCACAAAGTGGTCTAAATTAGAAATAGTGCAAAGAAAGAAAATCGTATTAAGAACGATTAAAAGAGTGGTCGCTAAAGGAAAACCATCCTTTATCTTTTTTTTATCGTAAAGTGGAATCATTATCTTATCCTAAAAACTTTAAAAAGACTTTTAACATTATTCTCTATATTGTTATAAAACTCATCAGGAAAAGGAACCGCTAATTCAAATTTGCTATTAATCGTTCCCTTTTCACTCCTAAATCTTTGTACAAAATACTTGTTAGCTGGAGCAATTGAATTAGCAATATTAATAATATCATCAGCCGTATGAATACCAGAAACAACCGTTGTTCTGAATTCATAATCAACCCCAGAATTTTTAATAATTTTAATTGATTCTTTAATCTTTTCTACGTCATATGGAGTGCCGCAAGCTTCTTCGTATTTTTCTTTTACTAGCGGCGCCTTAATGTCCATCGCAATGTAATCAATTAATTTTTCATCAATTAACTTTTTAATTACGTCGGGGTTAGTTCCGTTAGTATCAAGTTTAACTAAAAAAGATTGCTTCTTGATTTTACGGATAAAATCAACTAACGCTTCCCCATGAATGGTCGGTTCCCCACCACAAATAACACAACCTTCTAAAGTTCCTTTTTTCCCATTTAAAAAATCAAAAAAGTAGCTTTCGGATATTTGTGGATGACTTTTAATTTCATTCTCTAAAACAAGTTCTTTGGAATAGCAAAAGGGGCAACGGAAATTACAGCCCGAGAGAAAAACCGTGCAAGCTAACTTGCCCGGATAATCTACTAGGGTAACTTTTTGCAATCCTCCTATTGTCATATCTGTTAAAAATGTGCGGAAATCCGCACATTATTAATTAAGAAACTTTGAATTCTTTTCTGTCTTTAAATTCCTGTTGCTTTCCTTCATTCCACTGTGAAACTGGACGAAGATAACCAACGACACGGGAATAGACTTCGGTCTCTTGATAATTCTTCAAACTCTTACTCTCATTGAAACATTCATTACATTTGAAAATCATCTTTTCTTTTCCGTCGGGCAAAGCATATTTCAATAGCTGACCGTTAAGGATTTCGGCATTCTCGGAAATGATAATCTTTTTTCCACAATCGTGGCAAACGTTTTGAATGTCCATATGTTTATTTCTTATTTACTTTTGCTAATGAAGCCTTAACTTTGAATTCTTTTCTGTCTTTGAACTCTTGTTGCTTTCCTTCATTCCACTGTGAAACTGGTCTTAAGTAACCAACGACACGGGAATATACTTCACAAGGTTGTTCAATCGCACATTTAGGACAAGTGAAGTGCTTTCCAGCAACATATCCATGAGTCGGACAAATTGAGAAAGTTGGAGTCAAAGTAACGTAAGGCAATCTGTTCTTTTCAAATACTTTCTTAATTAAAGTTTTTACAGTTTGAATATCTGAGATTTCTTCTCCGATAAACAAGTGTTCAACTGTTCCTCCGGTATACTTACATTGAATCTCATCCTGTAGTTTTAATTCCTCAAAGATGTCATCAGTGTAATTTACTGGCAACTGAGTTGAGTTGGTGTAGTAAGGAACTTTCTTTGTACCAAGAGTGATAATGTCTGGATATAGTTTTCTATCCTTCTGAGCCAATCGGTAAGAAGTTGACTCGGCTGGAGTAGCCTCAAGGTTATAAATACTATTGCAAGCTGTTTGGTATTCAACTAGTTTAGCTCTCATAAAGTCCATCACTTCTAAAGCAAACTGTCTTCCCTTCTTTGAACCAATATCTTCTCCCATGTAGTTCAATAAAGCTTCGTTCATTCCACAAATGCCAATAGTTGAGAAATGATTAGCATAGTATTGTCCTTTTGCCTTCTTAACTCCAGCTAGATAGTGTCGAGAGTATGGGTATAGTCCCTTAGAAGTAAACTCTTCAATAGTTTTTCTCTTGATTTCTAGACTTTCCTTGGCGGTATCCATTACCTTGCCTAATCTTTCAAAGAAATCTTTTTTCGTCTTAGATAAATATCCAATTCTAGGAAGGTTAATAGTTACGACTCCAATACTTCCTGTTAGAGAACCTGAACCAAATAATCCTCCTCCACCTCTGTTTGATAATTCAGTCATATCAAGTCTAAGCCTGCAACACATTGACCTAACATCTTCAGGCTTCATATCTGAATTGATGTAGTTGGCAAAGTAGTTAATACCGTACTTAGCTGAAGCTTCAAACATTGGGTCTAATGATGGGTCATCCCAAGGGAAATCTTTCGTAATGTTAATAGTTGGAATTGGGAAAGAGAAAGGTCTTCCACTCTTATCTCCCTTAATCATCGCTGTATAGAAAGCTTTGTCTAACATTTTCATCTCTTCCTCAAATTCAGAATAATTTTCCTTCTGAACCTCTCCACCAATAATTACTGGTTGATTAGCAAAAACTGGAGATGGCTTCAAATCAAGAGTAATGTTAGTAAAAGGACATTGGAATCCAACTCTAGTTGGAACAGCCATGTTGTATAGGAACTCTTGAATCGCTTGTTCAACCTGAGCATAGCTCAAATTATCATAACGAATGAAAGGAGCAAGCAATGTATCAAAGTTTGAGAATGAAACGGCACCAGCTGCTTCGCCTTGAAGAGTGTACATGAAGTTCACTACCTGTCCTAAGGCGCTTCTGAAGTGCTTTGGAGGGTAAGATTCAATCTTTCCATTAACACCACCGAATCCTCTCAACAATAAGTCGTATAAATCCCATCCAACACAGTAACAAGATAGAGTGTCTAAGTTATGTAAGTGTAAATCACCCGACTCATTCGCTCTTCTAACTTCTTCGGGATAAACTTTATTCAACCAATACTTCTTAACAATGTATGAAACTCCGTAGTGGTTCAATCCTTGTAAAGAAAAAGTCATGTTTGAGTTCTCTTGCACCTCCCAATCCAACTTATCCAAGTAATCATCGACTCTATCAACCGCTACTTCAGCGACAGATTGAGCTTCTCTCAAAATTCTTCTCTGTTCTCTGTATAGAATGAAGGCCTTAGCTGCAATTGCCTCTCCTTCAAGTATCAAAACCTCCTCAATGATGTCTTGAATCTGTTCTACATTAGGAATTTCTTCAGCTTTGAACCTTCGGTTAAGAATTTTTATAACCCCATCAGAAATTTTTTGTGTTTTCTTTCCATTTCCCTGTTTAGTTGCGGTAATCGCTTTAAAAACAGCGTTGAAAACTTTCTCTGGTTGGAATTCTACAATACTTCCATTTCTTTTTTGGACTTTGGTGATGTGGTTTGTTAGTTTCATATATAGATATTCTATACTCCTAAAAAATTACTGTCAATTTTGACAAAAAATTAGAAGATTTTCTTATTCGCCCCTCGTATAAGAGCTATTTTAATTACGATTTTTCAGAACTGGTAGCAATCACTGTTACTCTAATTTCATCTTTTAAGAGAGTGTTATCAAAAGATGCTCCAAAAATTATCTTCGCTGAATTTGATGTCTTCTTTTTTATAATATCAGCTATCTTTTTTACTTCTGACAGTAAGAAGTTTTTATTCCCCGAAGCAACATTGAATAAAATTCCTTCAGCTTTATCTAATGGGAACTTTGTTATTGGAGATTGTAGTGCTTTTTCTACTGCTAGCACTGCCCTGTCCTTCCCTTGCGACTTTCCGGTCCCGAAAAATGCTGAACCACTACTCTTTAATATCTCTTTAATGTCAGAGAAATCTAGATTAAATATTCCTGGGTTCATAATGACATTAGAAATACTTTCTACTGCCTCCCTTAATAATTCATCGCATTTATTAAAGGCAGTCTCAACTGATGATTTTAAAGGAATCATCTCGTGAAGTTTGTCATTAGGAATCACGACCATTGTATCAACTTTCTTTCTTACCTCTTCTAAACTATTTAAAGCAATCTTTTTTCTTTTTTTACCTTCGAATGAGAACGGGAGAGTTACAATTCCAATTGTTAGTGCTCCTGATTTTTTAGCGATTTCAGAAACGATTGGCATTGCTCCCGAACCAGTTCCTCCTCCTAATCCTGAGGTTAAGAAAATAATGTCACTCTCTTTTAAAGTCTCTTCAATGTCTTTATAGCTCTCTTTAGCTGACAATCTTCCTATCTCTGGTTTCATTCCTGCTCCTAATCCTTTCGTAATCTTGTCTCCAATTCTCAATTTCAAATGCGCCTCTTTTTTCTTTAGGTCTTGGGCGTCGGTGTTAATACTGATTAATTCGACATTTTTAATCTTCGCTCTGGTTAGACGATCAACAGTATTTGAACCCGCCCCTCCTACTCCGACAACTTTTATTCTTGTTAAGCTCATATATTTTAAGGAATAAAGTTTTCAAAAAATCTTTTAATCTTCTTACCAACTCCATTTCCACTTCCACTGCGAGAAACTTCTTTATCAATCTTGGTTACCACTAGTCCACAAACAGTAGAAAGAGAACTATCTTTATCTAATCCTCTAAATTCAGTACAGTATCCAATTCTCGCTGGAAGCTTAAAGGCTTTCTTAGCTAAATCAACTATTCCTGGTAATTTGGCTCCTCCACCGGTAATAACAATTCCGCCTGGTAGTAATCCCTGCTTAGAAACCTTCTTGATTTCACGGTCAGTTAATTCAAATATCTCGCAAACTCTAGCTTCAATAATCTTACTCAATTCTTTTTCTGAGAAAGTTAAAACGTTTTGTGGTTTTTTCTTAGCTGTCTTTTTCTTTTTACCAAAAATATCTTCTTCCTCCTCATCGTCTTCTTCATTAACTAAAGAAAGATTAAAGTCTATTTTCTTCTTACCTTCTTTAGGTAAACAAGAACCGTGTTGCTTCTTAATTCTCTCAGCGATTTCTATCTCCGTCTTAAAGCCGATTGCAATATCGTTAGTGATATTAGCTGAACCAACTGGGAAAACGACCATATTCAAAAGTCTACCTTCTTCAAAAACGGCCACACTAGAAGTTCCCGCTCCAATATTAATCAAAGCCACTCCTAATTCCTTCTGGTTCGGTGTTAAAACCGCATTAGCGTCAGCGATTAATCCAGGAATGATATTTTCCTCTTCGACTCCAAAAGTACCAACCGAATCAATAATTCCTTCAATGTCTGAATTAAAAGAAGACAACAACAAAGCATTAAGTTCTAGCCTCACCCCTTGCAATCCTAAAGGGTCTCTAATTTCTTTTTCTCCATCCAAAATCCATTCCCTGGGAAAGACCTGAAGAATAGTCTTATTATTTGATTGAAGATTAATCATCTTCACTTCATCATAGATTCTTTCAATGTCTTCTGAAGAAACTTTCTGGTCAGCTCTTCCAACCGAAATTAAAGCATGACTAGGAAGCAACTGCAATTTAGTTCCATTGATGTTGGCAAAAATATTTTCAACACGAAGATTGTGTTTTCTTTCAACTCTTTCAACAAGCTCGGTTATTCTCTTACCAACCTCATTGGCATCTTTAACTCTTCCCTTCTGAACTCCAAAAGATTCAACCGTATCAAAGAATACAACTTCCATTTCAGAATCAGATTCTTTCTTGATTCCTAAAATCTTAATTGTATCTGTCCCTATATCTAATCCAGTAATTATTTTTGGTTTCGACATGTTGCTTGTTTTATTAAAGTTTAATTTTTGAAAGATATTCCTCTTGTTTTTTAAACATTACCTCAGCTTCTTTCTTTGTCTTTTCATGATCATATTTGAAAAGATGAAGAATGCCATGAATTAAAACTAATGTTAACTCTTTTTTAAAGTTTTCACCATTCTTTTCTACTTCTTCAGGACAAATTACTATCTCTGAAACATCTCCACCTATTTCTCCGAAAGAAAGTACATCGGTCGGTTTGTTTTTCTTTCTGTATTCCTTATTCAATTTTTTAATTTCCTCTGGATTAACAATTGCGATAGACAATTCAATCTTTTTTTTATTTCCTTCTGCTTTTAAAACTTTTTCTGCAACTTTTTTCAAAAAAACTTTGTCTATCTTTTTGTATCCATCAGAAAGATTGTTTATTTCTACCATCTTTGTTTCCTCTATTTTACTAAATTAAGAAGGTAATTGCAAGTTTAGTAAAAATAGGCCCATTTAGGGTCTAAAAATAAGGAAAATATCCTGATTTATCCTATATTTTTAGATAAAATACTAAATAACTCTGGAGAATCTTCTATTCCTTTCAAATTATGATTTCCTCCTTTTAGAACATAGAACTGTTTTGATGATTTTATCTTATCAAATAGCATTTTTTGATGTTCTACGGGAATACTTTCATCATTCTCTCCTGTAATCATAACCACTGGACATTTTATCTTATCAGCAGTCTTCAACAAATCATGGCTCATTCCATCTTCAATAAAAATATATTTTGATTTTTTAAATACTCCTGGACTACTAGAGCTTTCCCACTCTCTAATTCCTTTTTCTTTCCAGTCTTTTAATAATGGTTTAATTTTATCCGTTTCTTGAAACAACTTTCCAGAAATAATTGAACCAAAAAGAATAAGACTATTTACTTTACCTTGATTATTAATCGCATAGTTAGTGATGCAATATCCACCCAAACTATGTCCAACTAAAGCAAAAGGTTCCTGATACCATTTTTGTGATTTAGACCATTCTATTATATCCTCTAAATCTTCAACATATTGAGTCATGGTTGCGTCTTCTAATTTTCCTTCACTCTCCCCAATACTATTGGTTGTATCAAATCTTATAGCGGTAAAACCTTTCTCATTAAAAATCTCGGCAACTCTTGTTAATAATTTGTGTTCTTTAAAACTACCAAAGCCGTGCATTACAAAAACCAAACCTTTTTGGTTTTTAATTTCATCAATAATCACTGCCATCTTCATTCCCTTTCGGTTTTTAATAATAGTTTTATTAGTTAGTTTCATGTCTATATTTTACCAAACAATATGTTGTTTAGCAAAACTATAAAAAAGAAGTGAGCTTAAAGCCCACCTCCTTAGTTCTCCCTAAATTAATTACAAAACTATTAGTAATTATTAATATATTTAACAATAACGATACCTGAACCACCAACTACTCCTCCGTAACCACTTCCGGCACCACCACCAGTGTTTGCCATTCCAGGAGTACCACACATATTACCAGTTGGATAGGCTGCGCAGTTTATGCCACAACCACCCGTGTTAGTTCCTGCTTTTCCTCCTCCTCCTTTTCCTCCTAATGGACAAGGGCTAGCCCAGCAAGCTCCGGCACCACCTCCAGCAAACCATCCTTCATCTCCTACTCCTGTCCCAAAAATAGCACTAAAGTCTCTTCCTATTCCTCCCGTTCCAGTCGGACTCGATATTCCCGCACCACCAGCACCACCACCTCCGCCATTCGTTGGATATCCACCACTACCACCAGCATATCCTTGCCCAGCAATTCCTGCTCCAGGAGTAGTATTAACATAAGAACCACCTCCACCTGAACCACCTGAGCCAGCATCTGGTCCATTACTATGGACACCTCCCCAACCTCCACCAGTCGCCGTAATACCATTAAAAGAACTATCTCCTCCTCGAACACTTACAGCTGTGGAACCAGCGCCTACCACTACAGGAATTGTAGCTCCTGGGGTTACAGAATAACTTGCGTTATACAACAATCCACCAGCACCACCACCTCCGCCCAAATTAACTCCTCCCGCAAAACCTCCTCCCGCAACAATTAAATAATGAATTGAATTAACTCCCGCTGGGACTGTCCAGTTAGTTGAACCGATAGTTTTAAACTCTTGCTGAGCGTAAGTTGCCGCAACGGTTGAACAAGTAGGGCTAGATGAACCATTATTAACACAAGTCCAAGAATATGTTCCTGTCATCCCAGTAATAGTACCGGTCTGACAAGCTTCGGTTCCAGTTGGGGTAGTTGAAGCATATTTACCATTTTTTGTTCCGCAAGCTCCAGGGGAAGATAGAGAGGTTTCGCAAGAAGCTGTTGTTCCCCCATTAGATCCAATACAAGTCCAAGTCCAGGGTCCAGTTCCACTAACAGACGATGCTTCTCCTGATAAACAAAAATTATCTACAGGAATTGAACTTGAACTAACTCCACTAGAAGAACCGCAAGAACCATAAACTGGAGTATTAGTAGAATACGAATTGGTTGAAGAATCAAATTGATAGGAATAACCAGAAGAAAGAACCGAAGAAAGAGTAAAAACTGTTCCATCTGATTCATAAGTATATGTTCCTTCGTTAACACTAGGAATATATTCTTCGATTAATGGGTCAAGATTAGGACAACTGCCGATAGTACAACCAGCTTCTTCTGGGTAGGTTCCGTTTAGAGTCCCGAGCATGATTGTTGCTTTTTTAATTGTGTCTAAATTCGTCTTTCTTTTTGCATCATTAGCAGTATTAGTTGCTCCATTCATGGAGACAATAACGAAGCCTGATAGAATTCCGATAATCGCAATAACAACTAGAAGCTCGATGAGAGTAAATCCCTTTTTAATCTTGTAATTCATTTTATTTTTTATTTATTTAACAAAATTGTATCAAAAAAATAAGGAAATAACAACCTTATTTTATAAAAAAACCGAGCAATGCTCGGTTAATTTAATTAATTCCCTAATTCTTCTCTTACCACCTTAGCTACCAAATTTCCATCAGCTCTTCCTTTCGTCTTAGGAGAAACTTCTTTCATTACGATTCCAATATCTTTAATTGTTGTGGCTCCTGATTTAGCAACTGCATCTTTAACAATTACCCTAATTTCATCTTCAGTTAATTCCTTAGGAAGATATTTCATCAAAATAATCATTTCATTCTTTTCTCCATCAGCTAGCTCTGGTCTTCCCCCTTCTTCAAACTGAGTAATACTATCTCTTCTCTTTTTAACTTCAGAAGAAAGAACTTCAATTACTTCTTCATCAGTTAGCTTAGCTTTCTCTTTTAACTGTTCTTCAGTTAAACTAGGTTCAGCTTTCAAAACCTCAACTCTCTTCTCCATTTCTTTGTTAAAGATAGACGAAGTCACCATTCTCAAGACAGAGACGGTCGATTCGTTCTTTTCTTTTAGCGCAGAAATTAAATCTTTTTTAATTTCTTCTACTATCATATTATTTTTTATTTAAAGTTTTGCCTAATTTCTTAGCTTTGTCGAATTCCTTCTTTTTCTCTACCTTAACCAAAGCAGCCCTTCTTTGCATGTTTTCGCTTTTGGTTCTCTTGGTAAATCTTCTTTTTCTGGCTTCAACCAATACTCCGCTCTTTTGAACGGCTTTGGTAAAGCGGTAGACTAAAGATTGAGAAGTTTCTCTTAATTGTTTTTGTATCTTCATATTATTTTTCTCTTAATATGGCTTTGACTTCTTTTATAATATCTTCTTGTTTTACTTCGACCTGTTTAGCTGTTTGCATGTTCCTTATCAATATCATATTGTTTAAGGCTTCTCGCTGTCCTAGGATTAGAACTACTTTCGATCCTAATCGACTAGCTTTACCTAATTGAGCCTTTAAGGCATCCTTTCCGAAAGCTTCTCCGACATTGATTCCTGCTTTTCTCAAGTCTTCTAAGATTGGTAAGGATTTCTTTTTAGCCAAAGGTCCAATCTGAGCGAAGAATATTTCTGGAACTGGGGTAAAACTAACTCTGGTTTTGTTTTCCTTCATTTCGGCAATGATTCTTTCCACTCCGGCAGCGGCTCCGCAAGAAGGGGTTTCGACTCCTCCAAGCATCTTTGATAAACTATCATATCTTCCGCCTCCTGCCAAGGCTCCACCGACTCCTTCGCCCTCCCTAGTCGTTTCTATTTCAAATACCGTTCTTGAGTAATAATCTAATCCCCGCACCAATCTACTATCTAAACAGTAAGGAATTTTCAACTCGTCTAGATATTCCAAGACGTCTTTTAAGTGTTTTTTGCAATCATCACATAGATAATCAACACTTTGTGGGGCTTGAGCTAATGTTTCCTGGCACTTCTCGTTCTTGCAATCTAATACTCGCAAGGGATTAGTCTTTAATCTCTTCTGGCATTCGGCACATAGTCCTGATTTCTTTTCTCTTAAGTATTTAACTAAAGCTTTTCGGTATAAAGGACGACAATTGTCATCTCCAATTGAATTAACTTTAACCATTAGTCCTTTCAATCCTAAATCACTAAGCACACTATACATAACTAGAATAGTTTGAACATCAATGATTGGGTCAGCTTCTCCGATAATCTCCACTCCGAATTGAGTAAACTGTCTGAACCTTCCTGCTTGAGGCTTCTCGTATCTAAAGAATGGTCCGTAATACCAAAGTCTAACTGGCTGAGGTAAAGAAACAAAACCGTGTTCAATATAGGCACGCATAATGGCGGCAGTTCCTTCCGGACGCAAAACTAAAGAATCTTTACCTTTAGTTTTTAAGTTGAACATTTCTTTTTCAACGATATCCGTGCTTTCTCCGACGCTTTTTATAAATAAATTAGCATCCTCTAAGATTGGAGTATCTATTTTCTCAAAATCATAGAACGCAAAAACCTTCTTCGCGACTTCTTGTATTTTATCATAATACGCCTGGTCTTGAGGAAGAATGTCGTGCATCCCGGTTACTGTTTGAAATTTTGGTTTACTCATATTTTTAATATGTTGTTACTTCTTGACTTAAAGTGTTAACTAATACCTCATAAGGAGAAATTCTTAATAACACTCTCCCGGTTATATCCTTAAAAGGAAGAACTCCCCAAGTTCTAGAATCAGAAGAGTTCATTCTGTTGTCTCCCATTACAAAATACTCATTAGGCTTTAAAGTTAAAGCGGCGTAGTTAGTATTTTTCCAAGCTTCTTTGGTTTTAGCTGAAAGATACAAATCTTCATTTATTACTTGTGGCTCACCATCAGCTCGACTAACTGTTACCACACCATTAACTATTTGAATAGTTTCTCCTGGTAATCCAATAATCCTCTTAATATATCTAATTGATGTATTTAAGGGATACTGAAAAACAACAACTTCCCCTCTTTGAGGATCTCTTAATCGGTATGACAATTCATCGATAATTAAATAATCGCTTGAATGATAATTCGGCTCCATTGAAGACCCTTTAACCATAAAAGGCTGGAATAACAGCATTCTTACCGGAATTACAATCGCTAAAGCAATCAATAATATCTTTAAAGAGTCTAATAGAAAAGTTAATACTTCTTTTTGATCCATATATTGATATATTACACCAACTTGAATTTTAAGGCAAATAGAAAAAACATTGAAAAAACGCTAAAACAACAGGCAAAACATAATAACTGGCTAATAAGGAATTGAACTATTTAACTTTAATAACAGCCAACTTGATTTGGGGTTCCATAACCAACTCCGCAACTACCCGAACAGCCATAAGTTGAAAGTTTATGGGTGCAAGTAACATAAGCTCCACAACTACCTGGAGTTCCTATAGAATTACTCCAACCAGAAGCTGGTATAGTTCCCGTACATGACCCATAACACGTAACGCTGTCTCGATATGAAGCTCGACAAGAAAAAGAACACGAAGAGGTTTGCTCTGGAACAGTTCTCCAAACAGAGTAAGATGTCCATCCTGAAGGACATGAGCTATTATTAAATCTACACATTCTCATGCTATCTCCAACAACAACTGACCCTCCCGCAGTCGTACACTGGGTGGAGGTGTGTTGGTTATAAACTAACAAAGGAGAACCATCGGATGTTAGTCTTTCTCCGCACATAATCTTACTCCATGAACTCAATGAGTAATCAGCGTCATACCAAGTGCAAGGATTACCTGAACATCTCATAATAGTATCTGTTCCTGCTAAACAAGTAGCATTGTTTCCAGCTATAACTTTAAGTATTGGTGTCGCATATGACGAAAGATATCCTTTTGTCACTACCGTATTACTTGTATCAGAAGCAGCTGTTTCGCTTTCCATTACTATTTTACCATCAACACCTAATGTTCCCGAAATTTTAGCATTTCCACTAACTTGTAATTTTTCTGTTGGGTTGTCCGTTCCAATTCCAACATTATTATTTTCTGTTACACATAACCCAGAGGTGCATTCCATTTCCGACCAAGAATGTCCATTGGCTGGCTTTGAAGTTGTATATGCTGCACTAGTAAGTTCAACTTGAAATTCTTTAACATATTGATAAATGCCAATAGCTAGACCTAATAGCACTATTCCGAAGCCTACAATTATTTTTTGTTTTTTATTTTCCATATTTTTATCTTTTATTTTTTTTAAAAATAAAGAGGCTTATTTATCTTTTGTCTTTAGTATATTTTAATGTATACATTTATTCTGTCAATCTTTTCCAACCTCCTTTGCCTTCTTTAATCCATATGTAGGGTTGTCAATAAAAAAAATTAAACATATAATAAGTACATGAAACTAATCGCTGGTCTAGGAAACTACGGACCTGAATACGAAAAAACCAGACATAACTATGGCTTCATGGTTATTGATGAAATCCAAAGGAAACATAACTTTCCTGAGTTTAAACTAGAAAAAACCCATCAAGCTCTGATTTCAAAAAAGGGAGAGGTACTTCTAGTCAAACCCCAAACCTACATGAATGAATCAGGCAAAGCAATAAAAAGCATTGCCGCGTACTACAAGATAAACCCAAAGGATATAATCATTATTCACGATGACGCCGAAACCAATCTAGGAGAAATAAAAGAGGTTGAAGGCCGAAGTGCCGCTGGGCACAATGGAGTCCGCTCAATCATTGATGAATTAAAGACTAATGAATTTAAAAGATTGAAGTTAGGAATTAATTCTGATGACCCTTCTTTCAAAAATAAGCCACTGGAAGATGTCGTTTTAAAAGATTTCAGCAAAGCTGAAGAAATAGTGGCCCTAGGAGTTATAGAAAAAGTTGTTGAATTAGTAATTAGTAAGGTTATTGATTTAATATTTTAAAAATATGACTATCTGCATATTTGGAGACAGTATAACTTGGGGAGCCTGGGACTGTGAAAATAGTGGCTGGGCCGACCTTCTTAAAAAATACCTAATGGCAGAAAGTGTTATCACCTATAATCTCGGTGTTTCTGATGACACCACCGAACGATTGCTACAAAGATTTGATACCGAAATTGAAGATAGGAACCCTGATATTATCATTTTTGCCATCGGTATAAATGATTCAATGGATATCTTCGGCAAAAAACCAATCAGTTTAGTAAAATTTGCTGACAATCTCGCCACCTTAACCGACAAAGCTTCACAAATTACTAACAAGATTGTCTTTGTTGGATTAACTAATGTCGATGAAGCTAAGACTATTCCCTACGCTGATACTGACGCTTCATTCGATAATCAAAGCATTGGAGAATACGATGAAGCTATTAGGTCCTTCTGCGAAGAAAATGATTTAATATTTATTGATGTCCTTGGACTGCTAATAAATAATGAGGACCTCTGTGATGGATTGCATCCTAGTTCAACTGGACACCAAAAATTGTTCGAAACTATAAAAGATGCAATTGAACCACTATGGAAGGAATAATTTCTTTAAATGACAAGAAATATCCCAAGAAATTAAAGGAGATAAAAAATCCTCCTAAAAATATTTACTATCAAGGAAAGATTATCTGGAATAATCCTTGTTTAGCCGTGATTGGTTCAAGAAATTGCTCTAGCGAAAATAAAACTACTTGTTTAAAAATAATTAAAGAACTACCTCAAGAATTTGTTATTGTTTCTGGTCTAGCCAAAGGAATTGATTCTTTCGCTCATGCTTCAGCCTTAAAAACAGGAAAAACAACAATTGCCGTCCTCCCTTCGGGAATTGAAAAAATATATCCCAAAGAAAATGAACTTTTAGCTAAAAAGATTATTGAGAATAATGGTCTTTTAATTTCTGAATATCCTAGCAGAACTAAACCAACTAAGTTTTCTTTTATTCAAAGAAATAGGATTACTGCTGGATTATCCTCTGCAGTTTTAGTAATTGAAGCACAGATAAAATCAGGCACGATGCATACAGTAAGGTTTGCTCAAGAACAAGACAAAACTATCTATGCTGTTCCTGGAACAGAGGGCACTGACTACTTAATTTTAAATGGCGCAATTCCTGTTTTATCAGCAAAAGATATACTTTTAATCTGATATTCTCAATCAAATAATTAATAAATAAAAATATATGATTAAAAAAAGATACTTAGTAATGCTCGTTGTATTAATGATGTGTGGTTTATCAATTTCTGTCTTTCAATATATGGAATCGATAAAAACAGAGATTGTTAATGCAGCACAGACTATTCCGAACCCAGGACATTCTTGGTCTAGTATGGAAACTGGACCAGATAGTGTTCAAGTTAATGGAAAGACTATAACTAATCTAGCCACACCAGTTGCCTCAACTGATGCAGCTAATAAAGCTTACGTTGATTCGGTGAGTGGAGGAGGAACTTATTCCGCTTGTTATATTCTTTATAGCACTTCATCCTCAACCGCTTGTGCTTCTGGCTATACTAGTATCGCCCATTTCTATGGAGGAGTGGGAGCTACAGCTTGGACAGTTGATAATCCAAATGGATCAACAAACGCCCAAGGCTTTGTTATGACTATCGGTGGAAGCTCAAGAGTTGTAAGATTTTCTTTTTGTCATAATTCATGGTCTACGGCTACTTGTTATGATAATCTTACATGGGCTCGCATTAACACTTATAGTGGTACCTATGCTACAAATGTTGTTTATCCCGCAATTTCAATAGACACATTATTGGATTACTCTGGGGTTGTTTCCTCTACTGCCCAAACTTATGCTTTTTGTTGTAAATAGTAAATTTTAATAAACTGCCTTCGGGCAGTTTTTTAATTAACTATTTGCCTTTACTTTTTAAAAATGATATTAAAAGTATATGAAGTCATTAATCATTGTTGAAAGTCCAACCAAGGCAAATACTATCAAGAAATTTCTAGGCGCTGATACAAGCGTCCTTTCTTCATATGGCCATATTAGAGATTTACCTAAAAGCACTTTGGGCGTAGACGTAGAAAATGACTTTGAAGTTAAATATGTAATTCCCACTAAAGCCAGAAAGAATGTTAATCTCTTAAAGAAAGAGGTGGAAACAGCTGAGATTGTATATGTCGCCACTGACCCTGACCGTGAAGGAGAAGCGATTGCTTGGCATCTAATCGAAGTCTTAAAATTAGACAAAGATAAATACAAAAGAATCTCTTTTCACGAAATCACTAAGCCTGCGATTGAAGAAGCTCTAAAAAATCCAACTGAATTAAATCTTGATTTAGCCGATGCGCAACAAGCCAGAAGAGTTTTGGATAGAATTGTAGGATACAAGCTATCTCCCTTCCTTTGGAAAAAAGTAATGAGAGGTCTTTCCGCGGGAAGAGTTCAATCAGTTGCTGTTAAATTAATTGTTGACCGAGAAAATGAAATCAAAAACTTTAAGCCAGAAGAATATTGGAGTATCATTGCTCTTCTAGCAAAAGAATCTAAAGAACAATTCGAAGCCACTCTAACTAAAAAAAAAGGAAAAGCTTTTTCTAAGATGGGAATAAAGACAAAGGAGCAAGGAGAAGACATAAAAAAAGAATTAGAAATAGCAAAATATTCTATTTCTTCAATTGAAAGAAAAGAATCAAAAAGGTCACCCCTTCCCCCTTTTACTACTTCGACTTTGCAGCAAGATGGGTCTAAAAAGTTAAGATACCCAGCTAAAATGACAATGAGTATTGCTCAAGCCCTTTATGAAAAAGGTTTGATTACTTATCATCGAACTGATTCTCTAAATCTTTCTGAGCAAGCAATTGCTGCTGCACAAAACTACATCACTACTAAATTTGGCGCTAACTATCATTCATTAAGAAGATTTAAAGCTAAAGGCAGAGCCCAAGAAGCTCATGAAGCAATTAGGCCAACTAACATTGAGAATAAACCAGAGAGTATAAAGATGGAGGATAAGTATAAAAAACTCTACAAACTTATCTGGACTAGATTTGTCGCTTCTCAAATGAAAGAAGCAATCTTTGATTCAATCAAAGTAGAAATTATAACTGATAACAACTACACCCTACAAAGCAATGGTTCAACTTTAAAGTTCGATGGATTCCTAAAGGTCTATCCAATGAAGTTTGAAGAAAAAACATTGCCCAACCTAAATGAACAAGAAAAGGTTGATTTAGTAGAAATCAAACCAGAACAACACTTTACTCAACCTCCCGCTCGATATACTGAAGCCAGTCTAATTAAAGAACTAGAAGAGAATGAAATTGGAAGACCTTCGACCTATGCTCCAATTATTTCAACCATCCAAGCGAGAAACTATGTTGAAAAAAACAAAGAAAGAAGGTTCGAACCAACCGAAATAGGAACAAATGTTAATCAGATTCTAGTTGACCATTTTCCAGACATAGTAAACATTAAGTTTACCGCTAATATGGAAAAGGAATTGGATGAAATTGCTGAAGGAAACGAAAACTGGAAAACTATTTTACGAGATTTCTATACCCCTTTCAATACTAATCTTGAAAATAAGTATAATGAAGTTGAAAAGAAAAAAGAAGAACCAATCCTTACCGATGAAATCTGTCCTAAATGTGGCAAACCATTAGCTATTAAAACAGGACGATTCGGTAAATTCTTAGCCTGCACTGGCTATCCTGAATGTAAACACACTAAGAATATTAAAGACGAAAAGAAAGATACTGGCATTGTTTGTCCAGAATGTAATCAAGCAAATATAGTACAAAAGAAAACAAAGAAAGGTAAAATATTCTATGGTTGCCCCAACTGGCCTGATTGTAATTTTGCTTTATGGGACAAACCAACCGGAGAAAAGTGTCCTAAGTGCGGCTCTCTAATGGTACAAAAAGGAAAAAATCCAAAATGTTCAAACAAAAACTGCAAGTAATTATTCTCTTGCAGTTTTGTTTAGATATTTATTAAGCGAACTAGCCTCTTAGTTTCTTCAACCATTCATTAACTTCTTCTTCGGTTTTAAAATTAACAGTAACTTGAATACTATCCTTCTTCTTTTCAATCTTAATGTTCTTTTCTAAGTTTAGCATTTGTTTAACTTTTCTCTCTAAGAATTCGCTAATCATTAAAGGAACTTGTTTAACAAAATCCTTCTTGGGTCCGGCTCCTGCATTTCTCTCTTTCACCCTTCTTTCTGTTTCTCTAACTGAATAACCATTGGTTATTATTTCTTCTAGTAATTCTTTGACTAATTTAATATCTTTAGCTCCTAACAATGCTCGGGCGTGTCCTTCAGAAACAGTCCCCTCTTTTAAAGCTTTCTTAACTTCTAAGGGTAAAGTTAAAATTCTTAGACTATTAGCTATAGCTTCTCTACTTGTTCCAGCAATTCTAGCAATTTCTTTTTCTAAAAGACCAAACTCTTCTCTTAATCTATCAAAAGCCTCGGCTTTATCAATTGGATTCAAATTTCTTCTCTGAACGTTTTCAATCAAAGCTATTTCTAATTTTTCTCTATTTGATTGTTCACGAATGATTACTGGAACTTGTCTTAAGCCAATTTTCTGAGCGGCTCTCCATCTTCTTTCTCCAGCTACTATTTGATATTCATAACTAATTCCTCTTTCCGTTTTCTTTTCAATTTTGTTAACGATAATTGGCTGAAGAATACCATACTTTTTAATTGATTCTCCTAATGAAACCAAAGCTTCCTCGTCAAAATCTTTACGAGGCTGGTACACATTAGGCTTAATTTTTTCTATCTCAATCCAAAAGATAAAATCCTTGCGGGTTTTGTCTTCAGGAATGGACATATCTTTTTTGGGGATTAATGATTCAATTCCTTTTCCAATCATATTTTAAATTATTAACTTTTTGCTATTATTTCACGAGCTAATTCTCTAAAGGCATGTACCGCATGAGAATTAGGAGCATGTCTTAAAATTGTTTTTCCGGTTACTGGAGATTCAGATAAAGAAACCGCACGAGGAATAACTGTATCGAACACATAACCAGGGAAAGTTCTTCTTAAATCTTTTGAAATCGCCGCACAGACCCTATTTTTCCTGTTATACATTGTCATTACTGAGCCCAGAATCTTAATATTCATTTCTAGGTTCTCATTAATCAATTTAACATTATGCAATAACTGTCCCAATCCTTCCATGGCTAGATACTCACATTGCACTGGAACTAAAACTTCATCCGCGGCTATTAAAGCGTTAAGAGTTAATAGTCCTAGACTAGGAGGACAATCAATTAGGATAAAGTCGTATTGGTCTTTAACTGCATCTAAAACTTCTTTCAGTTTAAATTCTCTTCCTTCCATATTAACTAACTCGATATTCGCTCCTGCTAAATTATATGAGGTTGGCATAATATCAAAAGCCAAAAAAGGAGTCTTCTTGATAATATCTTTGGGATTAACCTGTCCTAATAATGCTTCATATAAAGAAACAGATAATTCTCTAGGTTTGATACCTAGAGAAAAAGTAGCATTAGCTTGAGGGTCAATATCAACAAGAAGAACCCTCTTTCCAAAAGCAGTTAAAAACACTGGCAAATTAACAGCAATTGCTGTTTTACCTACTCCACCCTTTTGATTAGCGATAGCGATTACTCTTGTCATTGATATAATTTTACCACAATGGTTTTAAATTTACAAACAGTCAAATATATGATAAATAAAGATATATGCCGAAGTGGTGGAACTGGCAGACGCGTAGCACTCAAAATGCTATGGGGGTAACCCCGTGAGAGTTCAAGTCTCTCCTTCGGCACATTTGTGCCTTTTTTATTTGTCGGAGTGGCGGAACTGGCAGACGCGTAGCGTTCAGAACGCTATAGAAGTAATTCTGTGTGGGTTCAAATCCCACCTTCGACACTACTTTATTGCAATGCAATAATAAATGGCGGTTAAGATGAAAAGAGAACCGTAAAACCATCTCAATTTCTCAGAGAACATAAGCATTGGACGAGAAGAAACTGTCGCTCCAAACCTATCATTAATGTTTATATCAAACATATATTCGTCAGTCTTAAGTCTATTTTCAATATCCCATTTGTATAGATTTTTGTATCTCCTAATTCTTTGTAAATAATGAGCATCTAAAAACCAGAAAGCTAAAAGAGGAATAAAGGCGATTAAGGTATGCACCCTTTGGCCCTGCAAAATAAGAGTAGCGACAATCAAAGAAACGGTCCATCCTTTTAATAGAAAAGAATGATTAGATTTTCGTTTAATGATTCCTTGGACAATCTCGGCCTCTTTCATTAAAACTGAAAGTCTTCGCTCAGTAATAACTTGTTCATCTTTTTTAATCATATATCTTTTTCAACTTTTTCTCCTGGTAAGGTAGATTTATGAGCTCCAATCTTTCTGCCAGGATAAATTATGGTATTAATTCCTGTCTTTACATTATCCCCCATTATTACTCCTAATTTTTTCTTTTTTGTATCAACTAGCTCTTCCTTTACTTTTGTTTTTACCGTTCCGTGGTCGTGCCTTAAATTGGCCACGATTGTTCCCGCTCCAAAATTACACTTCTCTCCAATAATAGAATCTCCGATATATGTTAAGTGACTAGCCCGTGTTCCCTTTCCAATTAAAGAATTTTTAATCTCAACGCCTTGCCCAACTCGGCATTCATCTTCAATAATAGACCCGGAACGAATAAAACAATTAGGTCCAATAATACAATTCTTTCCAATGTAAACTGGCCCTTCAATATATGCCCCACTCTTGATAACCGTCCCCTCTTTAACAATCACTTCTCCATTCAAAACTGCTCCCTTTTCAATCTTTCCTTTTCTCTCCTTTTTTTGTTTAGCAAATAAATAGGGAACTGCATCAAATAAATCCCAAGGATATGAAGCGGGCACCCAAAAAGAAGCTTCACAAATACGAAGCTTTTTCTCGTGAATAAACTTTCTAATATAGTCGGTAAACTCGTATTCACCACGAGCTGATTTATCTATCTGGTAATCAAAGATTGTTTTAGATAAGCAATACAAGGCCGAATTAACCAATTTAGAAACTGGTTGAGCTGGTTTCTCTATAATATTCTTAGCATATCCTTCTTCTTCATCAATCACACCAAAACAAGAAGGGTTCTCATGTTCCTTAACTAGAATCGATGGACAACCATCGATTGCTTTCTTAATATCCTCTTTGGTATAAAAATCATCACCATTTAAAAGTAAAAACTTATCTTTCAAGTGCGAAAGAGCTAGCTTAGCTGAAGAACCTGTTCCTTCAATCTTATCATCATTGATATAGGTTATTTTCATCTTGCCATACTTCTCCCCTATCTTTTCCATTATCATTTCTTTCTTGTACCCGACAATAATGATAACTTCACTAACCAATCCATTCAATTCATCTAAATTGTATTCCAAAATACTTTTTCCAAAGATAGAAAAAAGCGGTTTAGGCCTCGTTTCTGAAAGAGGTAAAAACCTAGTTCCTTTTCCAGCCGCTAAAATTATTGCTTGCATATCTTTAATAATATCTCTGCTATTTTCTCTGGATTGTGATTGATTCCCCCTTCACTAGTCAATAAGTCTAAACCGATGTATTTCTTACTTTCTGGCAAATCGACTGCCTTAACCATTTCTATAAACTGAGGATGGGTCTTTTTGTATTCTTCAATCCTCTGCTCATTAGGCATATTTGTATTAAAGATAACATAATCAAGTTCGCACTTCAAACGCTTCTCTACTTCGTGAACAAAGTCCTTAACGGTAAAATTGTTTGATTCTCCATTCTTAGTCATTAAATTACAAACATATACCTTCTTCGCCTTGCTAGCCTTTATTGTTTCTGAGGTCCCCTCAACCAGCAAAACCTGCATTAGAGAAGAATATATATCTCCTGGTCCAATTACAACCATATCCGCTGCCATAATCCTTTTTACTGTCTGTGGGCAAGCTTTAGTAACTGGCCTCAAGAAAAGCTTTTCAATTTTTAAACTAGTGTCATGCTTCGGTTCATCAATATTTGACTCTCCGACAATTTCTTGTCCGTTTTCTAGAATTGCTACTAAATCAGCCTTATGCGTAGTCGACGGAAGTATTTTGTGATGTCCGATTAACATTGAATTCATCTTTTCAAAAAGAGACCTGTATCCTCCTTTTTCTAAAGCCATCGCTACAAAAGCAATATTCCATAAATTATGTTCATGCAAATCTCCATCAGTAAAACGATAATCCAATAATATCTTATCTTCTTCTGATAAATTACATAACTCTAAAAAGGCTCTCCTCACGTCACCAGGAGAAATAACATCATAGTCCTTTCTTAATCTTCCTGAAGACCCACCCGAATCCAAAACCGCTGAGACAACAGTTAAATATACATTTTTGTTTTTTAGCCCAGCCAAAATAACCTTCGGCATTGCATTGCCTCCTCCGATACAAACAATACTCTTTTTTACAAATGGGACTTTAAACATTGTTCTAGTTCTGGTTTTTTATCTATTACAAGATGCTTATTCATTTCTTCTTCATAAGGAAGCCTGTCCTTCTTAAACAATACTCCTAAAGGAATCTTTCCCTCTGCATCATAGTTCCATTCTTTAATTAAAGCTAAAGCTTTCTCTCTTGAACTTAATTCAGGATTAACTGCTTCATACACCTTTTCGTTCAAAAATTCAATATTATTAAAGAAAGTAATACAAGGTTGCATCACCTCAACAAAAGAGAACCCTTTGTGTTCCACTGCTCCAATAATCAAATTCTTCAAGTGGTCAATCTTCGCTGAATAGCCTCGAGCAATAAAAGAGGCATTAGAAGCCATCATTAATTCCAAAGGATTGATTGGTTCTTCAATTGAACCTCCAGGAGTAGATTTACCTTTAAAGCCTAAAGGAGAATCAGCCGTAAATTGACCAGTTGTCAAAGCAAATAATCGATTATTGTGCATTATCACGTTTACATCAGAATTCCTTTTAGCCGCATGAATTACATGAGAAATACCTTCATCTAACGCTGCCCCGTCACCGATAAAAACCAAGACGGTTAATTCGGGATTAGCCATTTTAATTCCTGTCGCGGTAATAATTGAACGGCCGTGTAGAGAATAAAAACTGCTTAAGTTTAAGTAGTCGGCTATCTTTGAATTGCAACCAATATCAGAGACAATAACAATATTCTCTCTTGGTGTTCCTTTGGCAACCAATTCATTAACTGCCAATTTAACCGCTTGAAGAATACCAAAGTTCCCACAACCAGGACACCATGTATTAATACTTTTTGTTTCTAATTTTTCCATATTAAATATTCTTTAATTTCTTTTCTAATTCTTCAACGGTAAACGGCCTCATATCGTATTTAAGAATACTCTTGTCAGCCTTAATTCCATGACAGTTAAGATATTTCTCCATTTGTCCTAAAGCGCTACATTCTACAGATATTAATTTATCAACTCCTTTCATAGCTAATTTGAATTGTTTAATTGGAAAAGGTTGAAGCACTAACAGCTGAATAACCTTCATCCCTAATTTCTCAGCAACTTCTAGAGCAACTCCCTTGGTTGAACCCCAAGCAATGATTGCCTTCTTAGCATTCTTCTTGCCAAAAACATTAACTGAACCAGGAATATCAATTTCCTTTTCCATTTCTTTAAACTTTCTCAATCTTTTTTCTTGCATCAAAATAATTGTTTCGCTGTCCTCAACAGATAATCCTTGCTCGTCGTGTTCATAACTAGTTCCTTTTACTACTGCCTTCTCTCCAGGGAAAGCCATTGGAGATATTCCGTTTTTCGCATCAGCATATCTTGCATATTCTCCTTTGCCATTCCATAAAACAGGCTTTTCTTTTTTAATGTGTTTTAGAATTCCTTCATCAAATTCAAAAGTACTCTCTGATAGTTCTTTATCAATTAACAAAATCGCTGGAGTTTGATATTTCCAAGCTAAGTTCATTAATTTTCCTGACCAATAGCAACATTCATTAGCGTCTCCGGGAGCAGCTATAAACCTAGCAAAATCTCCGTGTCCAGAATTAAGAGTAAAAAGCAAATCAGACTGCCCACTATAGGTTGGCACACCAGTTGCTGGACCAGACCTTTGGCTACTAATGACTAGAACTGGTGTCTCAGCCATGGCAGCTAAACTGATTCCTTCGGTCATTAAAGCGAACCCTCCGCCCGATGTTCCTACCATTGAACGCTTACCAGCAAAAGCCGAACCAACCGCGGCATTAATTACCGCAATTTCATTTTCTAGTTGAGAAGTAATAATATTAAAGCATTCCGCATTCTCCGATAAATAATGAAGAATGCTAGTCGCTGGAGTCATTGGATAAGCATAGTAAATATCGAGTCCCGCTTTTACTGCTCCCAAGGCAATTGCTTCGTTTCCAGTTAAAAGAGGATATGGTTTGTTTTTTAATCTTTCTATCTTTAAAACAGTAGTTGTTACTTCATAAGCCTTTTTAGCTATCTCTAAATTCTTCTCAATTCCTTTGCTTATTTCTTTCTTTAAAGCATCTTCTAAAACTTTCCAATCGATGCCCATAGCCTTACTGAACCCAGCAATTAAAGCAGTATTGCTCATAATAGGAAGGCCGCCTAATTCTTTGGTAATAGTGTCGGATGCTATTCCTACTCCTTTTTCTCTTTTAATCTTATCTTTATTAAAAACAATACAGCCATTTTTACTTAATGACTTCTCGTGTTTAGTAATAGTATCTTCGTTTAAAGCTAAAAGAAAATCGGCTTTTTCTCGAATAGAAAACTTCTGACCTTCAGAAGCTCTTATCACTGAAAAATTATGTCCTCCTTTAATTAATGATTGATAGTCTTCATTGATATATACGTTGTATCCAAGATTATTAAAAAGCTTGGCGATAATCAATCCGGCTTTTCTTGAGCCCTGTCCGGCGGCTCCCCCGATTATTATTGAATAGTCTTTTTTGTTTTCCATAGCCATATTTTATCACAAAAAAAAGAAAAGAAAAAGGAGGCTGTTTGCCTCCATAATTACAGTATAAATTAGCGTAAAAAGTCAGTTATGTTATTTAAACAAATACCCGAATTAGTGCAAGCATCAGTTGCTTTTAAGGTTCCATTAACATCTAATTTCATAGAAGGATTGCTCGTTCCAATTCCTATCTTTTCTCCGACACACAAAGTAGAGCTGCACTCCATTTCAGACCAAGAATGTCCGTTAATTGATTTTTCGGTATAGGCACTAGCCACATTAATTCGTGACACTAAAACATACTGAAAGATAGAAAAGATAAAAACAAAAATTGAAATAGAGAATATAATATAAGGTCCAGCTTGGTTTATGTATTTAATTGTGCTTAAATATTTTTTCATAAATTTTAGTAACAACCAATTTGGGTTCGATTAGCATAGAAATAACGGGGATGATAATCACACCAGCAAGAAGAATAAAAACAGGTTTGTTGACAAGACTCTTGAGGTGCATTACCCCAAGCATGTCCAGGGACTTCTGGACAAGCCGCGTTACATAAAATTTGACAAGTACACTCACCGTTACAGCATACACCGCTATTTGTTCCTCCTGGATTTGTTACTGTTGTAGACCAATTTCCTAATTGACTCCATCCTGATGGACAAGAAACATTGCTACCAGAGAACATACAGCAAGTTCCTGACGCCCCGCAAGAATAAACGGTTCCACCAGCAGCAGAACAACTCTTAACTGACGCTGAACAATTAGCAGAAGTTCCACCGCCAGAACCGGCACAAGTCCAAGATATTGTTGGACTACTTTGAGATGGGAAAGCTGGAGTGCTATAAGTTCCGCTTGTACAAATAGTATCCGAACCATAAGACGAGACAAGCATAGTATATGTCTTGCCATTAGCCGTACCACAAGCACCATTAACTGGAAGAGCGCGAGTTGCAGTACAGGACACAGGAGTGCTTACCATGGGGCACGTCCAGGTAGTTGAGCCTCCTTGAGCCGGAAAAGCTGGAGTAGCAGGGTTCGGAGTACCAAGGTAACAATAATCACCACTGAAAGTAGTATCAGTGGCTGTATATGCTTTTGCGGCTGGACCACAAGCATTAGTTACTGAAGCGAAGGCACTTAAACAAATACCTGCTTCGTTACAAACATCGGTTGCTTTTACAGTTCCACTGACTTGCAATTTTGTAGTAGGAGAATCAGTCCCGATTCCAATGTTTTCTCCTGTCACACATAAATTAGAAGTACACTCCATTTCAGACCAAGAATGTCCGTTGGCTGGCTTAGAAGTTGAGTAAGCAGCACTAGCCTGTTCGGTTCGCAACTCTCTAGTGTATTGCAAAATAGATAATCCAATAATTAGGAAAGGAATCGATAATATTACTAAAAAAACCCTCTTGTTCATATTTTAACTATATTTTGATTATAATGCTATTTTAGCACAAAAAAGAAAAGTAAAATACTCTATTTTTCAACCTTAGCTACTATTTCCTTTTTATTAACCAATCCAAATCTTGTTGAATCCATTGAGCCACTCGTCTTATCCCCTAATAATAAATAGGTATTATCAGGAATAGTAGGATAATCTTTAATATACAATCCAAGCATCTTAACAGAACTTTCGGTTAATGAATAAGGAATACCTTCGTAATTAAAAAGAGAAACACCGTTAACAATTATTTCGTATTCATCTTTTACTTTTTTAAGCTCCCACTTGTCTCCTGGGATAGCCTTAACGAATTTAATTAATAAGTTTTTGTTTCCAGCATAATCATACAAAACAACATCATTCCTTAGTATCTCATGACAGCTATAATAACCATAAATAGCTTTAACCATATCTCCAGGATTAATAAAGGGAGACATTGATGTTCCATCAACGACTACTTCCTTTCCAGAAACTGGACAACTTTCCACTTCTAATACTTTTTCGCCCTTATTATTAAAACAACAAAATACCAAAATAAATGCTAGAAGTATTATTAAAAATGTAATTGAAATAATCTTTTTCATCTTTATTCAACTGTAACGCTTTTCGCTAAATTCTTCGGCTTATCAATATCTCTACCTAATGAATCAGCAAAATAGTAAGCAAACAAATGAAGAGGAATAACTGATAGTATTGGAGTTAACATTTCTAAAGTTTTAGGAATGTAAATAACATCATCAACGATGCTTTTGATTTCTTCATTCCCCACTGTCGCAATCGCAATAACTTTTCCTCTTCTTGCTTTAACCTCTTCAATATTAGAAATCATCTTTTCATAGACTGAATCAGAAGGACAAATAGCAATCGTTGGATAATTTTCATCTATCAAAGCTAAGGGTCCGTGTTTCAGTTCTCCTCCCGCTACCCCTTCGGCATGGACATAGGAAATCTCTTTTAATTTTAAGGCTCCCTCTAAAGCAATCGGATAATTATACTTTCTACCAATAAACCAAAAGTCTCTGTAGCCTTTGTATTTCTCAGCAATTCTTTTAATTTCTTCTTTTTGATTCAAGATTTCTTTAGCTAATTCAGGAATTTTCATTAATTCATCAACAATCCTTTTGCCCATTACCACCGACATGTCTCTCTGTCTTCCTAAATAAATGGTAATTAAAGCTAAGGTTGTTAATTGCCCAATAAAAGCCTTAGTTGAGGCGACAGCTATTTCTGGTCCTGAACGAGTATATACCCCCGCATCAGTTTCTCTTGATTGAGAAGAACCGACTACGTTAGTTACCCCTAAAGTTAAAACTCCCTTGGCTTTCATTTCTCGTAAGGCTGCCATGGTGTCAGCTGTTTCTCCTGATTGCGAAACAAAGATAGCAGCCGTATTTTTATTAACCAATGGCTTCCTGTATCTAAACTCAGAACCAATATCAGTTGAAGTTGGAATATTAGCATATTCTTCGAGCATATATTCCCCCACTTTAGAAGCATAGAAAGCTGTTCCGCAACCAATCAAAGTAATATTATCTATTTTCCTTAGTTGGTCTTGAACCGCTTCCAATCCTCCTAATTTTACCGAGCCCTCTTCTTCAACCAATCTTCCCCTCATTGCATCTTCAACTACATTAGGCTCTTCCATTATCTCTTTAAGCATGAAATGTTTGTAGCCACCTTTTTCTGCCTGCTCAATATCCCATTCAATTGTTTCAATATTTTTAGTTGCTTCTTTTTCTTCCTTAAAGATACAAAATCCGTCTTTCTTTAAAACAGCTATTTCTCCGTCGTCTAAATTAATAATCTGCCTAGTTCTGGTAATAATCGCTGAAGGGTCTGAAGCCACCAAAAATTCGTCAGCTCCAACTCCAATGATTAAGGGTGAAGACATTCTGGCTGCCACTAACTTGTCTGGCTCTCTGGTAGAAATAACAGCTAAGCCATATGTTCCTCTCACTTCTTGTAATGCTTTTCCTACCGCTTCCTCTAAGCTAGAAACATAGTGTTTTTCAATCAAGTGAGCAATTACCTCGGTATCGGTTTCTGATTTAAAGATGTGCCCCTCAGCTATCAACTTACTCTTTAGCTCTTTGTAGTTTTCAACGATTCCATTATGAACAACAAAAATCTCTCCTTTGCAATCGCAATGAGGATGAGCATTTTCTTCAGTTACGATTCCGGTTGTCGCCCAGCGGCTGTTATGGGAAACAAAACCATTAGCTATAAAATTAGAATTATCTTCTACCTCTAAATCATATAAATACTCATAAGATGATTTAACTTTTTCGATTTTATTAATTTGTTGAAATACTACTTCACCTTTTAAAAAATTATCCAAAACAGATATTAGCTCTTTTGTTTTTTCGTTCCCATAATAATTATTTTTTAGAAATTTAATAAAATTATTTACAGCTCCTTCCGAAATAAATCCTTCTGGAATGCTTAAGAATTGCTTGATGTCTTTCCCACTCATAAAACTAGAACAAATTGCCTTAATTTCTTTTTTCTTTAAGGGAACCACCTTTGAGCTAATCATTCTTTTTGACTGAAGTCTCATCAATAGATTTCTTCCTTTTTCTGTTTTTGTGCTCGAAGTAAAGCCAATTAAATCCATAAACAGTTTTGTAGCATCGTAATTACTAATAGAAATCTTGGCTGAGTCTTTCCATCCATATTTTTCTCTTCTATGAATACTTACCGATGATAAAACTCCTATTCTTAACAGAAGCAATTGTATTGTTTTAATTAACTTTTTTTCGGTCATTCCAATTGCAATTTGACCAGCATTAACGCCAACATAGCCCTCTGCGTCAAAAATTCCATTTAAAAATCCTATAACGTCGTTTATTTTTGCCAATCCTAATTCATCAATAAATTCGTCTTTTCTTAATTTAATATTTTCTTTCAACCAAGAAGAAAAGGCCACACTATTAAATTCCAATAACAAGGCCCTTGTATCGCTCATTGTTTTGATTTTACCATCGATTCCAAAAACATTTTTAATTAGTTTTCTATATCTATCAAGAACAGCCCTATCCATGTCCTTAAATCTAACCGTTCGATTGCCAGCATATCCGTCACCTAAATAATAGCCTATAATTTGCATTAATTCTGGAGAACTATATAACTGTTGTTTTATAAATTTATCCTTTTTATTACTATCAACAATGCTATTTTTAAATTTTTCTAAAGATAAAAACTTTAATATTTTAAATAAAATATCTTCTCTAAAGTTTCTGTCGTTATTGAAAATATGTTTAATATAGGCCTGACTAACTCCCGCTCTTTTTGCCAGCTCAAGCAAAGAAATATTCCTTTCGGCTATTTTTTCTTTTATGGCTTTGATTAATTTATCGTTAATTTGATAATACTTTTTATTTAAAACTTTTTTAAATTTTATTTTTTTACCTTTAATATTGATTTTTTTAGGAAAAATAACTATGTCTCCTTTTTTCATATCCTTAACCTTTTTCTCTGAAATTTTCCCGTCATTAAAAATCATCATCCTGTGAATATCTGTTGTTTCTATTATCCCAAAAGGAGTTTTAATATTATATAAATACTCTGGTGATTTATGCTTAAAGGCTATTGCTTTTTTACTTTCTATTTTTGAGTTATTAAGATTTAAAGACAAAACTTTATCTCCTGTTAGCACCTTAGAAATCTCTAAGATTCTCCCATCAGCCATCTGAACCAAGGTGTCTGGTGTTAAGCAATGTCCAATTCCAATCTTACCGTTAAAGTTTTTTTCTAAAAATTCTTTCTCCGTGTTTTCTATTTTTCCCACTCTTTTAAAAAGAAAATTGTTTGAATTATTTAAAAAGCAAAATCCATAGCTGTCATAGCCACGGTATTCCATTCTTTTTAGTCCTGCTAAAAGAATTGGAGAAGCTTCTTTTGTTCCAATATATCCAACTATGCCACACATATGTTTATTAATTTATTTTCTACAAAGAATACTTCTTTAATCTGTTTTCCGTTAACCCACTTCTTAACTGTTTCATTTTCTAAAACAATCTTTTCAACCTCTTCTTTAGGGGTATCAATTTTAAATTCTATTCTTTCCCTAACCTTTCCATCAACTTGGACAATTAAAGTAACCTTTTCTTCTTTAATTAGGTTAGCATCAGCCTCTGGCCATTTTTGAATTAAAATACTCTCTTTGTTGCCCATCAAACTCCATAACTCTTCACAAAGATGAGGGGTAAAAGGAGAAAGAAGCTTTAAAACTCTTTCAATTTCAGCTTTGCCAAATTCTTCTTTTCTTTCTGAAACAAAATTAAAGAATTCCATAAAAGAGGAAACTGGCGTATTAAACTTCATCTTTGATAAATCATCGCTCACTTTCTTATTCAACTTGTGAGTGGCAGCAATAACTTCATTTGAGCTTTCCTTATTATCCTTGCAGAAAATAATCGCATCCCAAGCTTTACTTAAGAATCTATTAACTCCCTTAACTCCTTGTTCATTCCATTGAATAGCCTGGTCAAATGGTCCCATAAACATTTCGTAAGCTCTTAAAGTATCAGCTCCAAAATCTTCAACAATAACGTCGGGAGAAATAGTATTACCTTTTGATTTAGACATCTTCTGTCCATCTGGAGCAAGAATCAATCCAATGTTTCTTAGTTTCTGGAATGGCTCCTTAGTTGAAACGACTCCAATGTCGTACATAAACTTGTGCCAGAAGCGAGAATATAATAAATGCAGTACAGCATGCTCCGCTCCCCCAACGTATAAATCAACGGGCATCCATTTCTTTTCAATTTCTTTATTAAATATTTCTTTATCGTTCTTATTATCTAAGAATCTTAAATAATACCAACAAGAACCAGCCCATTGAGGCATAGTATTAGTTTCTCTTTTAGCATCACCTCCACATTTAGGACATTTAACATTAACCCAATCAGAAATGGCCGCTAAGGGAGATTCCCCCGTTCCAGTTGGTTGATATTTATCAACGTGAGGAAGCTTCAATGGCAATTCGCTCTCAGGAACAGTCACCATTCCACAGTGAGGGCAATGGATAATTGGAATTGGCTCTCCCCAATATCTCTGCCTAGAAAAAACCCAATCTCTTAACTTGTAATTAACTTTCTTTTCTGCTTTTCCTTGGCTCTTTAAATATTCCCCAATCTTTGTCCTTCCTTCTTCTGAAGTCAGTCCATCAAAATTAGAAGAATTAATTAAAATTCCGTCCTCGGTAAAAGCTTCCCCCTGCTTCTTGTTCTTTCCATCAATAACTTCAATAATCTCCAGGTCGTATTTATTAGCAAAATCAAAATCTCTCTCATCGTGAGCGGGAACGGCCATTACTGCCCCTGTCCCGTAATGAGCTAAAACATAATCAGCCATAAAGACTTTTATTTCTGCCCCATTGATTGGATTAATAGCTGTAATTCCCTCGAGCTCAACTCCGGTCTTATCCTTTACTTCGCTGATTCTATCTCTCTCACTTTTATTCTTCGCCTTTTCAATATATGACAAAACCTCTTCCTTGTTTATAACAGGAAGTTCATTAATTAAAGGGTGTTCTGGAGCAAGGACTAAATAAGTACAACCGAATAAAGTATCTATTCTGGTTGTAAAAACAGAAACTTTTTTTGTTTTATCAACTAAAAATTTAATCTCCCAACCCTCACTTCGGCCAATCCAGTTCTTCTGCATTTCCTTAATCTTGTCTGGCCAATCAATATCATCTAAACCATCTAATAATTTATCAGCATAGTCAGTGATTTTTAAAACCCACTGGTCAATATTTTTCTTAGTTGTTTCCGCACCGCATCGCTCACACTTTCCATCCACTACTTCTTCATTAGCTAATCCAGTCTTACAAGAAGGACACCAATTAATAGGAAGTAACTTTTTGTAAGCTAAGCCTTTTTCAAATAATTTTAAGAATATCCATTGAGTCCATTTATAATACTCTGGGTCAGTTGTATCAATTTCCCTGTCCCAATCATAACTTAACCCAATCATCTTCATTTGCCTTTTAATATTGGCAATATTTTTAGCCGTGATTACTTCCGGATGAGTTCCTGTTTTAATCGCAAAGTTTTCGGCGGGTAAACCAAAGGCATCCCATCCCATTGGATGTAAAACATTAAAACCTTGAGCTCTTTTAACTCTCGCTACAATATCGGTGGCAACGTATCCTTTAGGGTGCCCCACATGAAGACCTTCTCCTGAAGGATAAGGAAACATATCTAGAACATAGAATTTAGGATTCTTTGACTCTTCTTTTGTTTTGTACGAATTATTCTTTTCCCAGTGTTCTTGCCATTTTTTCTCAATTTCTTTGTGATTGTACTCCATAGTATTTACATTAATAATATTGCTCCGACTGCTCCCATAACTACTGAAATAGTTATGCTTATCATCCACCACAAGTCGACATCATATTTTTTAACCCCAGTCAAATTTTCAATTATTGGTTTGAAGTACAAGAAAAAATAGAAAAAAGCATAATAAACAACTATGCCAAAAAGAATGGCTCTGATGAAATATATTAAATCGTGACTTATTTGTAACATAATTTTATGTATTTAAAGAATACCATAAAACTAGGGGCCTGTTAAGACCTGATAAAATCTTAATTAGTTACCCTTTTTTGTTGAGAAAGAGCCTGAACTATCGCCATCAGAATATTAATCAGCTCTTCTTTGGTCATTTGATTTATTGGTTTAGTAAGGGATATTGAACTAATATCCTGAGGAGTGCTTTTAGGTGAAGAATCAACAGTAGTTGGTGCTTTAGCTATCGGACTAGTAATTGTCGCAGCAGACCCAATTGAAAAAGAAGGACTAAAAACTGGTTTACTATTTGAACTAGTAAATGAAAGCTGATAGCTTTTAGCCATATTAACGTTTGACGGAACAACCCAAGTAAATGAACTTTGTTTAGCTTCAACCGTACCTAAGTTCATACAATTATTTCCCAAACTACTTCCAGTAAGACAAACTGTATAACTAGTAGCATCAGGAATAGAACCGGTCCAAGTGGCTATATTTTTAGACCCCTGAGGTAAAACTGCTCCCGCAGCAGGACTAGTTATCACCATTTCTGATTTAACTTCTACTGCCGTGCCGGTTGCTTTACAACTAACAGCTACCCCATTGTTTAAACCGTTGCAATTCCAATTCCAAGGGCCATCGCCAGTTACTGTTGAAGCAATTCCAGAGCTACATAGATTCTCGGCTGGGGCGATAGTAAGATTTTTACCATTAGCCGAGCCACAAGCACCATTAATTGGCGAACCAGTAATTGTCTCTACTGATACATAGATTGGGTTCCCCGCTTCCATTGTGTAGCTAATCTTTTTCCCATTAACATCGTATCCGATTATATTAATAATGTATTCACCTGGGTCCATTGTCCTTTTAGCTTGTTTCCCTGAATATTCACAATTCTTTCCTAGTGTAAAGATTAGTTGTTTGCTTTCCACTGAGGCAGAGCCCAATCCGCAAGAATAATTCTTACCACTAAATATGCTCAAAAAGACATCTCCTTTAAGACTGGTATAATCCCAAGAGATAGCATATGTTTTTCCTATCTTCCATTTTTCTCCTCCAGTTGGAGAAGTTATTTTAATAGACCCTTTACTCAAATATTTTGCTTGGCAAGCAACTTTTTCTCCTCCATTTACTCCTTCGCAATACCACCAAAATCCTGGATTAGGTCCGAAGACGGTTGAAGCATTTCCCGAATTACATAAATTTTCTGTTGGAATAGAAGAAACAGTTGTTCCCTCAACTGAACCACAAACACCATTAATAATCTTATTGGTTGTTGATGCTGTTTCGGCTAAAGCTAAGTTAGCTGAACAAAAAAATGTAATTAATAGAAATGCAATTAATAGAAAATTTCTTTTCATTGTTTTTTTGGTTATTGTTTCTTTAAGTATAAATCTATAAAGCAAATATATCAACTCAATCTAAACAAATCTTTAGCGTTTTGATAAGTTATGTCCTCTATTTCCTTAGCACTTATTCCTTTTATTCTTGAAATTTCATCAATAACATATTTTAAAGAAAGGGGGTTGTTCCTTTCTTCAAACATTGGCGGAGAAAGATAAGGACAATCAGTTTCAAGCAGTATCTTCTCCATTGGTATAGCTTTGATTGCCTCTTCTAAATTAACCTTAAAGATAATTCCGTTGATTCCAAAATATAAACCTAAAGAAAGAAACTTTTCTACTTCTTCTTTAGTTCCAGTGAAACAATGTAAAACCCCTTTAATTTTTCTTTTTGATAGAATTTCAAAAACATCGTCAAAAGCCAATCGACAATGAATAATCACGGGCAAATCTAATTCTTCTGCTAAATCAAGTTGCTGAACAAAAACCTTTCTCTGTTCTTCTTTAAATTGTTCTTTCTTGGCTGTTCCTTTTGGTCGATACCAATAATCAAGTCCGCACTCTCCTATTGCTACTACTCCCTTATTCTTAGCTAGTGTTTTATATTTTTCATAATCAAATCCATCTTCTAGAAATCCTTCATCAGTTTTTACGTCTTCTTTATTTTTTAAAACTGAAATAATATTGGTTGGATGCAAACCAATAGAAGCAAAAGTTTCTGGATATTCTCCAGCAATCTTTATACAATTTTCTGAGCTTTTAAAATTAGTTCCAACATTAATCATCCCTATTCCAGAACTAAAACACTTTTTAATTAGGTCGTCTCTGTCTTTGTCGAACTCAGAAAAATTAAGATGAGCGTGGGTATCAAATATCATTTACTTTACTTATATCCTTGGGAACAAAGGCCATCCTTTTATAATATTAAAAATACCATACTTTTCTCCTAATTGCTCCTCCATCTTTTGTGAGGTTGACGGTAAGAAGGGCTCTATCATTTTAGAAATATTATTCAAAGAATATATTAAATTAGAGAAGATTTTTCTTTGTTTTATTATATCTGTAACTTCCCAAGGCTTTTCTTCTTCAATATACTTATCACAAAAAGAAACAAGCTCCCAAATGTCCATTAGTGTTTCATTAAATTGAATAAACTTTTCAGCAACCTTTTCTTCTATTTCCTTGTTCTTTTCAATAAAAAGATTATTTGGCTTAATCTCAAATTCTTTATCTAGTCCTGCCTTCACAACCATTGCTAAAGTTCTAGAAAATAGGTTCCCTAAACCACTCGCTAAATCAGAATTATACCTCTTCTCAAATTTCTCATAAGTAAAGTCGCCATCGCCAGTAGCGGGAATTTCTCGTAATAAGAAATACCTTACTCCTTCGCTCCCATATTTCTTAACTAGTTCTTGAGGGTCAACGACATTACCAATGCTCTTGCTCATCTTCTGATTATCAACCGTTAGATAGCCGTGGACAAATATTGTTTTGGGTAAGCTTATTCCGGCTGACAAAAGCATGGCTAACCAATAAACCGCATGAAACCTAATAATTCCCTTACCTATTACATGAGTTTTAAATTCGTTATTCTGCCAAAACTCTTTAAATTTATCACTATCTTCCCCATAACCTAAAGCATCAATATAGTTTGAAAGAGCATCAAACCAAACCCACATTTTTTGGGTTGAATCATTAGGAACATCTATTCCCCATCCTTTAGCCCTTTCACTAGTTCGAGAGATACAAAAATCTTGAAGCCCCGAATTAATAAAACTTAAAACTTCATTTTTCCTTTCTAAAGGAATAATCTTAACAATATCTTTTTCAATAATTTCTTTAATCTCATCTTGATAATTAGAAAGCTTAAAAAAGTAATTCTCTTCTTCAATTAATTCTGGCTTAACTTTATGGTCAGGGCATAATCCGTCAACCAACTCTTCCTCTTTGTAAAACTCCTCACAACCAACACAATACAATCCTGAATATTTCTTCTTGTAAATATCTTTATCGCAAGCCGTCCATAACTTCTGAGCTCCTTTTAAATGTCTCTCTTCGGTAGTACGAATAAAATCATCAAAGGAAATATTTAACGATTCTTTTAAATCAAAGAATTTTTGGTAATTAGCCGTAACTAGCTCCATAACTGGAACTCCTGCTTTTTCCGCGCTTCTAACGTTTTTTAAACTATTTTCATCGCTACCTGATAAAAAGAAAACTTCATCGCCAATTGCTCGATGATATCTAGCTAGAACATCAGCTTGGACAAATTCTAAAGCATGTCCCAAATGCGGAGCAGCATTAACGTACGGTATGGAAGTTGATATAAAAAGCTTTTTCATATTAATCTCTGTTTTTTCTATGTGTAAAATAATCTTTTAATCCTTCGAATATTATCCCCGCCATTGGTATCGCTAAAATAGCTCCCACGATTCCTCCTAAAACACCTCCTACTAAAATAGATATTAGAACTAAGACTGCTGGTAAGCCAGACATTTTCTTAGTAAAAATTGGCATTAGAATATTACTTTCGATTTGTTGAATGATAATCAAAAAGATTACGGCAATAACTAACTTAGGGATAGAAATAGATAAAGCAAAAGCTGCGACGATTGCCCCTGAAATTAATGGTCCCACCATTGGAACCATATTTAAAACTCCTGATAACAAGGCTAAACCGATTGCAAATTTAATCTTTAAAAATACACAAAGAAGGAAAGTCATGATTGTCACACAAATGCAAGCCAAAACCCTGCTTCCAAACCAAGCCACTACCTGATGCTGACTCCTTTCCCATCTTGCTAAAACCTGCTCTTCAAAACCCTTTGGAGTAACTAGCTTTAATCCTTTTATAATCTCCTTCTGTTCTAGAGACATAAAAATGGATAAAACAAAAATTGTTAATCCCGCAAAGAGACTTCCGAATAAAGAAGCAAAAACACCAAAGATATTAGAAGATACTTTAACCAAACTTTCATTCAAGCTCGAATTCAAAGAATACAGACTTTCAAAAGAATCTATTCCCATCTGGCTCAAATAACTGGGAATCATATTGAAATAATGTCCAAAGTTATCACCAAAGTATTGTGTTTCTGCAACTAAGGGAGGAATAATAACAAATAATACCAAGGTAGAAACTATAAGAAAAGAAAAATAAACTATTACTGTTGCTATGGTTCTCTTTATCTTTCTCTGCTCAAGAATATCTATTAAAGGATTGAAGAGAATAGAAATAAATAAAGCAAGAACTGCCCAAACAATAATATCGTTCAAAAGATAAATAATCCAAACTAGAATAATTGCAGCTATTACTTTGAATATAGCTCTCCAGGTAATATCAATCATTTTAATTTCTGGTTTCATATTTTTAAAATTTTAATAATTTTTTAAATTCTTCTTCTTTTCCTTTATATGGTCCAATAATGGCTAGATTTAGTTTTTCTTCTTTGAAGATATCTTTTGCCACCCTCATTATATCATTCGCCGTAACTTTTTCTATCTTTTTAATGATTTCCTCAACTGACGTAATCTTGTTCTTTAGAAGTTCTTGGGTGCAATAGAATGAAGCTTTAGCATCAGATGATTCAATTCCTAGAATAATTTTTCCCTTAAGATAATCTTTGTTTTTCTTTAATTCTTTGTCCGAAACCTTTACTTCTTTCAGCTTCTTGTATTCTTTTAAAATTGTTTCGATAACCTTATTCATCTTTGAACTATCTATTCCAGCAAAAGTAGATAATGACCCAGAATCAGTTTCATTATCATTATATGTCGCTACATAATACGCTGCTCCTAACTTTTCTCTCACTTCTTCAAACAATCTTGAGCTCATCATTCCTCCCAAAAGAGTAGCTATAATATCCATTACATACTTATCAGGATGTAAGTGATTATATCCTCTTACCCCCAACGCCATTGTTGTCTGTTTTGTTTTTTTATTTAAAATATATACATTCGGCTCTGATTGCTTTTCAATTACTTGAACTTTAGTTCTAGTTACAGATGCTGGTATTTTAGAAAAACTCTTCTTAGCTAATTCTAAAGCTTGTTTTTCTTTGAAATTACCAACAATACAAACTACGGTATTTTTAGCATTATACTGAGCATGAACATACTCTAGCATATCTTCCCTCTTAATATTCAAAACTGATTCTTTTGTCCCGCCGATAAACCATCCCGCTGGCTGGTCACCATATAGAGCCTTTCTCCAGGCATCGCCAATGTTTCTCATTGGGTTATCATCAAACATTTTAATTTCCTCAATAACAACTCCCCTTTCTTTATTCACCTCTTCCTCAGGAATAGTTGAGTTAATAAAAATATCTGAAACCCAATCCATGGCAATATCCAGATGAGCCGCATCAACTTTAGCGTAGTAGCCGGTATATTCTTCTCCAGTAAAAGCATTCATATCTCCCCCAATCTTGTCTAGTTCTTCCGCCACCTTTATTGGTCCCTTTCTTTTCTTGGTTCCTTTAAAAACCATGTGCTCAACAAAGTGAGAAATTCCTGAGAGCTTCTTTTCTTCGTATTTAGACCCAGTTCCCGTCATAACTAAAACAGTAACAGCTTTAGTCTCTTTTTGTGGAACCGTTATCACTCTCAATCCATTTTTAAACGTCGTCTTCTTGTACATTTCCTTTTAATTCTTTAATCTCTTTTTTTAATTCAACCATTTTAACTTCTCTATTCACCGTCAATTCAAAAAACTTCTCTAACTCGCTGACCCTCTTTGCCATTTCTTCTTGTGACTTTTCAAGTTCACTGCGAGACCCATACATTTTTTCTGAAGCTTGATTCAAGCTTTGTGATAGTTCTACAATTTCTTTATCTAAACTACCAGTTATGAAAACTGCTCTTTCTCCCATTGGTAATTCAGCCGCAAAACGGTCTAATTCTTTTAAAGCATTAGCTAGATAGATAAACAAAACTCTATCAACGATAAAGGTCATTGCTAAACCAATAAAACAAATAATTGCCACATTAATATTGATAGGATAAATAGCAATTAAAACTATCAAAACTGTAACGAAGGGTAAATAAAATAAGAAAGAAAATTTAGTTCCAATTCCTGAGAATTCTATTTTAGTCTCCTTATCTTCTCTTTCCATTAATATTCTTCTGCACTCTCTTAAGGCTGGGGCCATAGCTTGCTGACAAAAGAAAGTGGCAAAAGCACAAGAGAAGAATAAGGCGATTGCTCCGCCACAAATGACTATTAGCATCTCTAAGGTTGAAGCTAAGTTAAACCACTCAGTTAAAAGAATTAAAACTATGATTGATAATCCACTAGCTAAAACATTGATTGCACTAGCTCGACAAGTAACAGCTAAAGCATTAAAAGTATTTTTTACTTCCTCAGTAGATAATCCTGATGCTATTCCTTTAAAAGAAACATTCTTATTTATTAGCTTAATGTCGTTTCCCGCCCAAAAAACAAACCCTCCGTATCTAAATATAGCTAAGAAACAAAACAATAGAACATAAATTGGCGTCATTACTAAAAAAGCATGTGCCGCCATAGGGTCTTTAAATTTAGCGATTGTAATGATTAGGATATAAGCGAAGCCGCTACAAAGAACGGACCATCCAATAATGGGAAATAAAAGATTCAAAGTATAAGGAACCTTAATCTTCATATATTTCTTTTTTTAATATAGAAATTAAATCTTCAATCTTTACTCTTTTTTGCTCCATGGTGTCTCTGTCTCTTAAGGTAACTGCATTGTCATCTAAAGTTTCGAAATCAATAGTAATTGCATAAGGAGTTCCGATTTCATCATGTCTTCTGTATCTTCTACCAATCGCACCAACCTCATCATATTGAGCGGCAAATTGGTTTTTTAATAAATCGTAAACTTCTCTCGCTTTATTAGTTATATTCTCTTTGTTCTTAACCAAAGGAAGAATAGCAACCTTAAGTGGAGAAATTTTCTTATTTAATTTTAATAAGAATTCTGTTTCTTTAACTGATTCAGTCGTAGTTGTTCTACCACCTTCAATTTCCGTGTAAGCATCACACAAACAAGCCAAGAAGACTCTTTCAACACCACAAGAAGGTTCAATCACGTAAGGAATGAATCTTTCTTTAGTTGCTTCTTCGTAATAGGTTAAGTCTTGTCCCGAATGTTTCTGGTGTTGAGTTAAGTCATAATTACCACGGCTAGCAATACCTTCAATCTCTGACCAGCCCATTGGGAACTTGTATTCAATATCAACACAGCCAATAGCATAGTGAGCTAATTCTTCTTTCTCGTGCTTTCTTATTCTTAAATTATCTTTCTTAATTCCTAAATCATTAACATACCAATTCATTCTCTCAGCAACGATAGTTTCAAATATTTCCCCTTCCGTTCCTGGCTTAACAAAATATTCCATTTCCATTTGTTCAAATTCACGCAATCTAAAGATAAAGTTACCAGGAGTAATTTCATTTCTGAAAGCCTTACCAATCTGAGCGATACCAAAAGGTAATTTAACTCTTTGGGTATCAAGAATATTTTTGTAATTAACAAAAATACCTTGGGCTGTTTCTGGACGTAAGTAAGCAATTGAAGCACTATCTTCAACTGGACCAATAAAAGTCCTGAACATTAGATTAAAGTTTCTCGCTTCAGTTAGTTCGCCACCACATTCAGGACATTTTGTTTTGTCATCTAAGTGGTCGGTTCTAAATCTTTTGTGACATTTCTTACACTCTGACAAAGGGTCAGAAAAATTCTCCGTATGACCTGAAGCTTTCCAGATGTTTGGATTCATTACAATTGAACTATCTAATCCAACGATGTCATCTCTTTTTCTAGTCATGGCTTTCCACCAAGAGTCCTTAATGTTTCTTTTTAATTCCACTCCCAAAGGTCCGAAGTCGTAAAAACCGCCCAATCCACCGTAAATATCCGAAGATTGGAAGACAAAACCTCTTCTTTTAGTAAATGAAACTATCTTTTCAAAATTGTTTTCCATATATGTATATACTATCAAAAAAGCTTAAATAAGCCAAGCTTTATGGCTTTAGTTAAATTGTAGTAAAATTATTCACACTTAATATTATTCTTCTCACATCGCCCGTTCGAACCAATATGACCCGAGTCATCAACACACCAAGTTCCTAAGTTCTTATTTTCAAACTGAACCTGACAACAATATTTTTTAGAATCTGGGCTGATAAAAATATCAGTTAACCCACCCATCGATACAATATCTTTAAAGACCCTTTTAAGTTCTAGGTCTTGCTCGAACCCAGAATAACTCTGATTGTTAATTCTATAAACCTGAGCCCAATTACTTACTTGGCTCATATCCATCTTTACTCTTATTTCTTTTGCTTTCTCTTGCGCTTTGTAAGATAAATACAAAGGCATTGCCAAAGAAGAGCAAAATACAATTAAAACAGCCAAGCCTATAAAAAGCTTTTTTATTTTATCTGACTCTCCAGAGACTATTGCTCCATTTGTCCGTACAGAGTCTCTGTTTTGGCTGTTAGAGTTTTGTTGGTCCATTGGTCTGTTCCTGAAAGTTGAACAGAGCCAAGTAGAATAATGGCTTCGTCAGCTATTTCAGGCTGTACTGATATTTGGAAGGCACACATCTTAGAATCCTTAATCAAGCCTGCTCCAGCAGCAAGGCTCCCAATATTACAAGCTACTTCGCCTGTATTTTCATCATAAGTTATTTCCATTCCTTCCGGGTAAGTTTTACCAACAAAAGTAGTGCTTTCGGGCAATACAGTAACCATCTTAGCGTTTTCAATATCATTATAGGTATTGATAGCTTTCCATTCCACGGTCAAAGTAGTCTTCTCTCCTGAATGTAATGGGTATGGTCCTGAATTTTCAAAATACTTACTTTCTGAATAAATCTTCTGCTCAGCTGAAACAACTGAATTGATTTTAGTTAAGAAATCTTGTCTAGCCTCTCCTAATGTTACCTTGTTTTTTAAAATAGGATTCTTATCGTTTAATGTTTTCATCGCCCATTGTGGCTTAACATTAACCCAGAATTCAACTCTACCAACCTGGCCCATTTCTAATAATTTCAATTCAGGAATCTTATCCGTATCCCAAACAATTGAATTGTCTCCGGCTTGGTATTTCCCGTCAGTCGTCTTAATTGAACTTAAATCGTATTGGTCTCCTTCCAATCTAGTGATTAAAACTAAATCTTGGATTGGATTATCTCCTACGTTTCTAAAAGTAACTTCGTAGTGTAGCTGGTCTCCAGGAGTAGCCGCATAATTACTGTCGTTGTTTATCTTCTGAGTAATATATAGTGCGGGAGCAACAATCTCTATTCCTTTAATTACTTCTTTTAAAAGGATAAAGTTGCCATCTTGCCAAACTCCGATTCGAGCTTTGAAAACTTTCTGTTCCATTGATTGTCCGTTCAAAACTCCTGATACTTCAATCTTCCCCGCTCCACCTTCGTTCAAGACTGGAATATCCCACTGAGTATTATCCATTCCTTTTGGTTGAGAATATAGGAAGTCAAACCCATCAGGGAATTGAATATAACAAGTTAAATCTTGCAAGGGATAAGTTACATTAGAAGAATAGTTAACTCTAAAAGTTAAGGCTTTCCCTGTTGCTGCGGTTGGAACAATATCAATATTTAAACTTAAAGGTATTTGTCCTAGTATTGTTGTAAAGGTTGTGACAACCTCACTTCTAGTTTTTAAATCTTTGGGTTGGAAAGAAACGCTGACTTTGGCTACCTTAGTATCTTTTTCTTTCCCTAATAATCGAGCATTAAATTTGAATGACCTTTCTTCTCCAGGATAGATATCTCCACCTAAGTCTTTAGCGCTCATCACCTTAATCTTTCCCTCAGTTTCGCCAATAATCGAGCCTTCAGGATAATTAAAAATCAACTCGGGGCTTTCTAAACGAATATTGCCGTTGTTTTTCATCTTAACGACATATTCAACATCTTCTCCTACGGTTGTTTTTTCTGGTCCTAGAATTTCCACCTTCAAAACCTCTTTAGAAAAAGACATGCTCTGCCAAGAAAAATAAGTTCCGATTCCGATAACAGCTAAGATTATTAAAATTGTAAAAATTAATCTTTTTTTCATTTTAGTTTATTATATCTTTTATTCTACTGAGCATGTCGTTCCTGGCCATTTTCCAGGTTCCTTCTTCTTTATTAATATCTCTTTGGATTTCTCTCGCAATTTTACTTAATTCAGCCGGAGTGTAATGTTCGTATTGTCCTTTTGTAAAATGCTTTTGCGCTAAGGCTATCATCTTATCCTTGTATGTATGGGATTTTCCTCCCCACATATTACTATACGCATCAGGCTGAGCAATCTTCCAAAGTATCTCTCTCTTAGTAACATCTCTTCTTCCCCTAAAGAAAGATTCTTTAGTTGGAGCTGTTTCCTTCTTCGCGACTGGTCTAGCAAATCTTCTTGCTTCTCCTGGCCCTTTTCTCTCATCTCTTATCATTGGGTTCTTTCTATCTTCGCTTTCACGCATAAATGGATTCGCTCCAATGTCTTTTCCCATGAAGGAATTAGAATTATTTGTATTGCTTTGTATTGGAGGATTATCTTCCATGGTTATTAATTCAATGCGTTATTGATTGCTTTGGCCAATAAACGAGAAGTATTGTCTGATTTACTAGCTAGCTCTCTGGCAATTGCCGCGGCTTCTTCCCTGCTAAAAGTTTGGTCTTTCCCTTTTCTCGCTGCTACTTCTTTTATCTTTTCGGTTAATTTTTCTCTGTATTGTGCAAATTCTCCCTTAGTAAACATTCGATTATTTACTGTATCATCTATACCTATGAACTTTATAAAATCATCGGGATGATAATTTCTGCCAGCGCCCCATCTAGGTTCGGGTTTCTTTTCTTCAGCTGGCTTCTTACTGGTATCGCAAGCTTCTCCTTTTTCAGCATCTTTAGGCTTATCACCATACTCTCCAGTTAAAACAAATTTTAGAAAACCCATATTATATTTTCTTAATGTTTATTAATATTTTACTGTTTCCGATTTCTATTTCTTTCATTCCTTCTTCATTAGATTGAATGAAGTCCATAGCTAAAACTTCCTTTAAAATATTATCCTTGTTTCTTGCTAATATTCTATCAAATAATTCAGATTGTTGGAAGTAAATATTAATGGTGTCTTCAGGAACAAACTTCAAATCCTTTCTCATTTGTTGAATCTGTCTAACTAACTCTCTCACTTCCCCTTCTTCCATCAATTCAGGAGTTAAATTAGTATCTAATTCAACCGCTTCGCTAATAGTAGAATCAAAGATAACCTCTTTTACATTTACTTCATCTTTAATCAAGTCTAATATGTCTGCCTTATCCTTTAATTTAGTCTTAACTTCTTTAACTTTTAAAGACATTAAAGGCTGTCTGACTTTAATTCCTACTTTTGACCTTAAGGCTAAAGCTAAGTTAACAATGTCTCTAGCTTCTTGCATTTCACTCTCTAATTCTTCATTGATTAAATTAGAATCTACTTCCGGATAGTCACATAGATGAACACTCTCTTTCCCGCCGTTATTCATTTTCAAATAAATCTGTTCAGTTACGAAAGGTGTGAAAGGAGCCATTAGTTTAGATAGCTTGAATAGAGCATAGTTAAGAGTATTAGTGGCTTCAGCTTTTTCTTGTTCTGTTTCTGGTTTCTGGAATCTTCTTCGAGACCTTCTAATATACCAATTAGATAAATCATCAATGTAGTCATTGAATAATCTAGCCGCCTTAGTTAATTCATACTTATCCATCCACTTAATTACATCTCGGTTTAAGGTTTCGGTTTTAGATATAATCCACTGGTCTAATAAATTATCAGTTTTCAATTCGGTCACTTCCCCTTTCCAGGTTTCGTAAAAGGCAAAACAATTTTCTAAGGCAGAAATAATCTTTCTCCAGTATTCTTTAACCTTGTCTCCTGAGAAACGATAATCTTCTCCAATTGAAGTTGAAGCCAAAAGGAAATACCTTAAGGAGTCAGCTCCAAAGGTATCAAACATTTCGGCTGGGTCAGGATAGTTCTTTAATTTCTTACTTAATTTTCTTCCTCTCTCATCTAAGACTAACCCATTAACAATTACATTTTTGAAAGCCGGATGACTTTTTCCTAAACCAACGTCATCGATAGTTAAAGCCGTTGCTAAAACATGAAGCGTGTAGAACCAACCCCTGGTCTGGTCTAGTCCTTCGGCAATGAAATCAGCGGGATATGTTTTCTCCACTAATTCCTTGTTTTCAAAAGGATAGTGCCATTGAGCATAAGGCATTGAACCTGATTCAAACCAGCAGTCAAAAACCTCAGGGGTTCTTTTCATTTCTCCGCCACAAGAACATTTCAATTTAACCTCATCGATAAAAGGAAGATGAAGGTCTTTTAAGTCGTATTCTTTAACGGCTAGCTTCTTGATTTCTTCAATTGAACCAACACAAGTTCTTTTCTTGCAATCAGGACATTCCCAAATTGGAATGGGAGCACCCCAGAACCTGCTTCGAGAAATATCCCAATCTCTAGCTCCTTCAAGCCATTTACCGAACCTTCCCTCTTTAACATTACCAGGCACCCAATGAATTTGTTCATTGTTCTTAATCAGTCGGTCTTTAATTTTAGTAACGGAAACGTACCAGCTCTCAATCGCATAATACAATAAGGGGGTATCACATCTCCAACAGTGAGGATATTCATGAACGATTAATTCTTCTTTAAAAAGAATCTCTCTTTCTTTTAAATTCTCAATAATCTTAGGGTCAGCTTCTTTGACTGGTATTCCGGCAAAATCAACTATTTCTTTTTTAAACTTACCAGCTGTATCTACAGTATGGAAAAAAGGCAATTCATAGGTCTTACCCATATTGAAGTCATCTTCACCATACATTGGGTTCAAATGAACAATTCCTGTTCCATCTTCATTAGAAACAAACTCAGCGGCTAAGACTTGATAAGCATTTTTAATATTCTCTACTTTCTCTTTTTTAAGGTAATCAAAGATTGGCTCATACTTCATTCCTACCAACTCGCTACCTTTAAATTTCCTAATAGTCTTGTATTCTTCTTCAACGATAAACAATCTATCAGTCGCTAAAACATACTCTTTATTGCTAGCTGTTTTGATAAAGCTGTATTCTAAATCTTTGTTTATTGCTAAAGCCACATTACCAGGTAAAGTCCAAGGAGTAGTGGTCCAGACTAATAGATAAGCATCTTCGAATTCCTTATTCTCTACTATCTTGAATTTAACATAGACTGACTTATCTCTCGTTTCCTTGTATCCTTGATTAACTTCAAAATTAGAAAGAGTTGTTCCACAACGAGGACAATAGGGAGAAACTCGGTAGTTTCTGCTTACTAGCTCTTTATCCCATAATTGTTTTAAAACCCACCAAACTGATTCAATATAGTTATTATCTAATGTTGAATAGGCTTGGTCGTAGTCAGCCCATCGGCCTACTCTTTGTAAGGTTTTTTGGAAGTCATCAACACAAGCAAAAACAGAACTCTTACAAGTATCATTGAATTTCTGCACTCCCATCTCTTCTATCTGTTTCTTGTTTTTGATTCCTAGTTCTTTTTCGATTAAGTTCTCAACTGGCAAACCATGACAGTCCCAGCCCACTCTTCTGGGAACCTGATATCCTTTCATAGTCCAATATCTCAAAACTGCATCCTTAATCGTAGTTGCTAGAATGTGACCGTAGTGAGGTTTTCCGGTAGCAAAAGGAGGACCGTCATAGAAACTAAAATACGGAGAACCTTTTCTATTCTCAATTGATTTGTGGAAAATGTCATTGTCTTCCCAAAATTTTAATACCTCTTCTTCTTTATTCATATATTTCTTTTAATTCCCCGGTTTGCATTTCTAACTCTTTTTCTTTGTTTATTAAAATCTTAGTATCCATTCCCATCATATATCCTTGGATTAACCATAATGGGTCACCGTGGGAAATAATCAGGATATTCTTGTTTTGATTGTTCTTTTCAATCTCTTTTACTACTTCAATCATTCTCTTTTGGCAGTCTTTCCAGCTTTCTCCTTTTTCGGGAGCAATTTCGAATCTTTTTAAATAGTCATTATCGAAGGCTTTCCATGATTCATCTATCTTCTTTCCGCCATAGATTCCCCAGTTGCTATCTCTTAATCTTTCGTCGTAAATTATCTTTTCTGGATTAAAGCCAATCTTTTCAGCGACAATACTGGCTGTTTGTCTGGTACGCAAAAGGTCAGAACAATAGATACAATCAATGTGCTTGTCTTTTAGTGTTTCTCCAGCCTTCTCTATCTGCTCTATTCCTTCTGGTAATAATGTAACAGGAGGAGTATCGTCAGGCCAGCGGTAATGGATATTGGCTAATTCTCTTTGGTGTATATTTCTTCCGTGCCTTAAAAGAAAATATCTATTCTTTAAATTATTCATTTATTTTTCTTACTTCTCCGGTTTTTAAAAACATTTCTTTCCCTGGTTCTTTTCTTCTTTTTAAAAGAGTCTCATTGTCTATATCCTTCATATGTCCTTCTAGTAGCCACAATACATCTCCGTGAGAAATAATCAGGATATTTTTGTTTTCGAATTCTTCTTCAATTTCATTTAAAAGCTTTACTGCTCTTTCCTTGCATTGACTCCATGATTCTCCATTAGGAGCTGGAATCTCAAAAGCTTTCATATGGTCATTGTTGTAGAAGTTCCAGTACTCTTCTCTAGTTTTACCTCCAAAAGCTCCCCAATTCAAGTCCCGAAGCCTCGTATCATAGATAATTTTCTCTTTATCATGTCCGATGGTTTCCGCCACTATTTTAGCTGTTTCTCGACAACGCAAAATATCTGACGAAAAAAGGCAATCAATTTTGTCTTGTTTTAATGCTTCGCCAGCCATTTTGGCCTCCTCTTTTCCTTTCTCAGTTAGGTAATATGGAGGATTGTCGTCAGGCCAATAGTATATTATTCCTGGATGCTCGGCTTGATGTATGTTTTGGCCGTGCCTTACAAAAAAATATCTGTTTCTGAGGTTAGGTTTCATATACTAAAAATAGCAGATTTTAAGAAGGAGAGCAATAAATTTTCTTCTACCTATTGAGAACTTTTAGGACAATAGAAAAAATATTCTTTGAAAATTTTTCATAAACTATTTTTTTGCTTTCCATCTCATAGAAGGGAAAAAATATTCCTTTTGCTTCTATACCTAAAGAATAGTTATTTTTATGCAAAATTTTATTTCTAAGGAAGCGTAGATTATTTAAATCAATAAATTCTTTCTTTCTGATTATCTTTTGAGTGCTTGCTTCAATTAATAATTCCCTATAATTACCGTCATCGGCATTTAAAGAAAATTTAATAATTTGTTCAGCAATTATAAATAAACAAATAATGGAAGAAAAATAATTTCCTTCTTTATAGGAATTTTCTGCTTCTAAGCATAAATCTCCGAAAAAAATATCTCTGTTAATTATATTGTTAATAATCTCGTCCTTACTCATGTTAAAATATTTCTGCGCTATCCAATCGTCTAAAAAGGTGCGAAAGAATTCCTAATGCATCCAGACAGTCTTGCTCAGTATAAAGACCTGAGTCTTTTAAATCTTTAACTGCCTCATGAGCAATTGGATTCCTAAATGCTAACCAAATTGCATGGGAAAGTAATCCGTGTCCTCGAATAATATTTTCGGTAGTAAGAGAATCGAAGTCGGTTCCATCTGGTCGTTTAAATTTTTTAGTAACCGACAACTCTGGTAAAACCTTTGGAGCTGGGTGCGGAAGTTGCTTTGGAGAAAAAACATGCATAATTAATTTAGAATCAGTTAATCCTGAGCTAGACTTAGATTGCATCTCTCTTATGTACCTTTTTACCCCTTCATAAACGGCTGTATAATAATCTTCACTTTTAAAATAAGGCAAAGCCAATTGATGTAAGGTTGGATGCAGATTTAACCAATGGAAATAAGGATACGGCTTAATAATATTTTGCAAGCCCTTCAAGCTACTAGTAGCTTTTTCATCTGACAATTCAGCATCTTTTGTTAAGGCGTTTATGATTGACTCCAAGTTATCATTTATACTCTTCGGAATATGCTCTCTCCATTCGCCTATTTTTATACCTGTGCTTTTTTCTAATTTTTCTTGCTTGATTTTAGATCTTTTAGCACGCCAATCACCCTCTAACCACCTTAAAATCTTCTGCAAGAATTTTCTTAACTCTACCATTTCTGGGTGTTCCCAGTTTAAAGATTGCCTATTTGTGCCAATAACATCTTCTCCCAGCTCATCTATAAAATCAACCTCTAACCACCCAGTTAAGTACGTAAAAAAATAGCTCGAAGTGCTATCTGAAAAATATTCGGGCATATTCACTAATTTTTTGCGAGAAAAAAGAGTTATACCTCTCATGTTAGTACTTGGAGAAATAGGCTTTGCGGTTGCAATCAAGTATCCTTTTACTTTTTCTTTTTTTTCATACTCTATATCATCTATTTTTATATCAGCTGGAACATTCCATTCAATTTCTTTTTCAAGATTTGAATACTTTCTCTCATTTTGTATTAATATTTCTTTCTCTTTATTGTGCCTTATAAAAATATTAAACTCGGCGTCTATAATAAAAAATTTTGATAAACTATCTGCTAATGTTTCCTGATCGAAATTACTAATACGTTGTATGTCTCTTAAGATGATGACTGTTCCTTTTTTTTCTTCACTTTGAACATCGTGCTCTAAAATATTGGGTGAATAATATTTTTGTTTATCCCCACCATCATTAGCTATTATTTTTTTCCATTCCATCACAAAAGAATTCCTCTTATAATCCTGGGTAGTTCTTATTTCTATTTCATGGGCTATGCCAAAAAATGATAATTTTCCTAAGCCCTTCTTCCCTATTACTTTTCTGCCTCCTGGAGATGTTTGACTATCTTCTTCATTCCTTCGATTACGACCAATGCGTAAAAATTTTTCATTAATTTCATTGAAAGACATTCCGTTGCCATCATCAGAAACAATAATAATTTTATCAGTTTCGTCATCTTTCAATTGAATATGAACCTCTTTTGCATCAGCATCTTGAGAATTTGCAATAAGCTCTGCTATCACTGGTGGCAAAGTTGAATACATTCTTACGCCCAAATGTTCAATTGTATTAGGCATAAAAGTCATTTCTAATTGTGGTTTTTTATTTTCCATACCTATCTTCGATTATTGTTAAACCAATCTTTTCGGCATAAATAGGAGGAACAGCATTTCCTATTATTTTAGCGGTCTTAGAAATACTACGAACAAGTAATTTATAATTCTTCGTAAAAGTTTGTAGAACTGCCCCTTCTCTTAAAGATATGGGTCGATTTTCTTCTGGATGAGCAAAACGACCATTTGAAATACTAAAAAATTTTGTTGTTATTGTTGGTGCTGGTTTTTCCCATGACATCCTTCCATAAGTATCATTAAAAGATACGTTTCCTTTATTTTTTTTATATGCTTCTAATTGCAATTTTGTATTTGCCCAAGATTTTCTCGAACCTCCATTAATAGGAGTCAATTTTAATCTTTTTAAATTTTTATCACTTAACCCAGCTGCCGTATGCCTAAATTCAGTTAAGTCCTTATGTCCTGCTAAAATTTTCGGAAACCCATTTTTTTCTCCTATAAAATCCGAAACAATTGGACAGGAATTATCAATTTTGGGAAATATTTCTTTCTTATTCACACGATTAGCAATTAAAGAAAATCTTTTTCTTGTTTGCGGAACACCATAATTATTAAGATTAACAATTTCGTAATGAACACTATAACCTCTTTTTTTTAAATCATTAATAAAAACATCCAAACCGCTTTCTTTTGTTCTTCTAAGTATTCCAGGAACATTTTCTACTACGACATAACCAGGATTATAAAATTTTACAAAACGATGAAATTCATGCAGTAAATCTTTCGATTGTATTGATTTATCTTTCGTTGTTCTAATGATCGTCCAATATTGACATGGACTACATCCAATCATTACTAAATTGTCATCATTTTTTTTAATATATACTTCTTTTGATAGATCCTCCTCTTTTAATTTATAGACATCGGCAAGTATATATTTTGCACCTTTAATATTGGCCTCATAAGTCTCTTTACAGTCTGGATCACAATCAATACCAGCGATAATATTTATTCCAGCTTGCTGCATGCCAAAACTCATTCCGCCACCAGAGCAAAAAAAATCCACAGCCCTTAATTCTGATTTTTCCTTTTTCGTTGTAAACTTGTGAGAAGCGATGTTTAAAACTTTTTCAATCATACAGAAAATTAAAATTATTATTTTTTAATTCTTCTTCAATCTCTACAATGCCCTTCTTTATAATAATCTCTAAATTTAAAGCTCTTACTCCTTTGACTGTCATCATTCTAACAACTTCTTGGACAGGAATCAATGTCGGGTCTTGATTAACTCCTTTCTGTAACAAGGCAGCAAATTTCCCTGCCTCCCAAATATCTAGCCTATTAGAACTGGCAGCCCCGTCAGTTCCTAAAGCAACACACACTCCCGCCTTTAATAATTTAGCCACTGGAGAAATTCCTGACCCAAGTTTTAAATTACTCAAAGGACAATGAACTACCTTGCAATTATGCTTAGCAATAATTGAAATATCATTATCAGTTAACCAAACACAATGAATTAAAACTGTCTTCTCGTCTAAAACCCCGATGCTCTCTAAATATTCTACAGGAGACAATCCATATTCCTTAATTGAATTATCAAATTCTTCTTTTGTTTCAGCCACGTGAATTTGATAAATTACATTATGCTTTCTAGCTAATTCTTTCGCTTTAATTAAATTGTCTTTATTCACTGTATATGGTGAATGAGGCGCAACTGAAACTTTAATAAAAGGATGATTCTTGTATTTTTCCAAAAGCATTTCAGTCTTTGCTAAATCTTTATTAAATACTTCTTGTCCTTTTAAATCAATCAATCCCTCTCCCAAGACAACTGGCATATTCATTTCTTCACAAGCTCGAGCCACTTCTTCTTCATAGAAATACATATCCATGAAAGCAACGATTCCATTCTCCTGCATTTCTTTAATCGCAATCTTAGTTTGCTCATAAACAAATTCAGGCGTAACCATTTTAGCTTCAAGGGGCCAGATAACATCATTGAGCCATTCTTTTAATGGCAAATCTTCTGCCATGCCACGAAAACCAACCATGGCAGCATGGCAATGACAATTGATTAAAGGTAAATTGATTTTAGATTGCATTTTCTTTTCTTAATAATTCTCTCTTCTTATTACTTCCCCTATTATATCCTCCTAGACTTCCGTCAGAACGAACTACTCGATGACATGGAATTAAAGGATTATAATTCTTGTTTAAAATATTTCCTACTGCTCGATATGCTTTAACATTCCCTGCTTTCTTAGCTACTTCAGCATAAGTCATTGTCTTTCCCTTGGGAATACGACTAACAACTTCTAAAACCTTGTGCTTAAGGGTTGCCATAAACTACATCTGCTCAGGTGCAGATATTCCCATCAATTCTAAAGTATTCTTCAAAGCAATCTTCGTCGCACAAACTAAACCTAATCTTGCTTCCTTCAATTTCTCATCTTCGACTAAAACGTGACAGTCGTTATAGAACTTGTGAAATGAAGTCGCTAAATCAACTGCATATTGAGGGATTCTGTGAACCTGGTAATCTTCGGCTGTATCTTCAATTATCTCTGGCATCTTCAATATCTGTTTCATTAATTCAATCTCACTAGGATGAGTAAGCAAAGAAACATTATCAATCTTCTCAATTGAAGAAATACCTGCATTCCTTAAAATACTAGAAATACGAGCATAACCATACTGAACATAGTAAACAGGATTCTTGTCTGATTGTTCTTTGGCTAAATTCATATCAAAACTCAAATGATTGTTAGCTGACCTTTGCAAAAAGAAGAACCTAATTACATCAGAAGATAGTTCTGATAGTAAGTCATCCATTAAAACAACTGTTCCCATTCGTTTAGACATTCTGGCTGGCTTACCATCTTTCATTACGGTAACTAATTGCAGTAAAACTACATCTAATTTACCTTTGTGCCCAATCGCATCAACTCCTGCCATTAATCCCGCCACATCACCAAAATGGTCGGCTCCCCAGATATTAATTACCTTATCAAATTTAGCTACCTCAAACTTATTACGGTGATAAGCAATATCTCCTGCTAAGTAAGTACTCTTACCATCAGACTTAACAATTACTCTGTCTCTCTCATCACCAAACATCGTTGACTTAAACCACAAAGCTCCTTCAGATTCATAAGTGAACCTCTTCTCTTTTAATAATTCAACGGCTTTAACTACATCTCCCTTTTCGTGTAAATATGTTTCCGAAAACCATTCATCAAAATGAATGTTTAAATTCTTAACCGTTTTCTTAATGCTCTCTAAAATAATCTCCGCCGCTTCTTTACCAACAAGATAAGGGTCTTTCTCTTTAATAATCAAAGCTAATTCATCAATATATTCTCCGGAATATTTAGCTTCCGTATCTTTTAAAATTGAATGACCTAAAGACAATATCTGTTGCCCATAATCATTAACATAATATGCTTTTTCAACTTTAGCTCCGGTCTTCACTAACACATTAGCTAAAACATCACCAAAAGAACCTCCTCTTCCATTACCTACGGTTAAAGGCCCAGTTGGGTTAGCAGAAATGAATTCAACTTGAATTTTAGACTTAGAAATATTTAAATCACCAAATTTATCTTGCGCCTTCAAAACTCCTTGGATTTCATTAAAGATAATTTGGGAAGCAACAAAAAAGTTAATGAACCCAGGGCTCACTACTTCTATCTTTTCAAAGTATTCACTACTAATCTTCTCTTTTATCTGCTCAGCAATTTCAAAAGGGTTCTTTCCTTCCTTCTTCGCTATCTCCATCGCCACACTAACTGAATAATCACCAAAAGAAGATTCCTTCGGTTTTAAAACTTTAATTAAAAACTCGTCTCCGTAGTTAAGAGACTTTAATGCTTCAATAACGCTCTTCTTTATTTCCTCTCTAATGTTCATCATATGTCCATATTCTAACAGAAAATATGGGAAAAACCAACTATTGACATTGCCTCTTTAATATTTTACCATTTCTCTAAATCAAAGACCGGAGAAAAAGCATTCTCGTGCTCCTTCTCCGTTCCTTGAAAATTAGGTTCGGATGAATTGAGACAGTAACTCTGTTCATATATTCGATTTGCTTCTGGTGATTACAATGACGAACGAAACAATTGTTAAACTAAATGAAATCCTCTACCCTGCTGACCGTGAGGCCAAGAAAAGAATTATGACCAAAAAACTGTTGGAAGAGCTCCGAAACAATGAAGAAGCTCTTCAGTATCTCGACCAAGAATTAGAGAGATGGTATCGCCTCTCTCGTAATTGTTGTAGCCGAGATTCAGTCTATGAAGAAACTATCAAGCTTGCTGTTGAAAGAGCTAAGACATATGAAGCTTGTATGAAACTGGTTCCTTCGCAGACAAAAGACAGAAGAACATTCAGCACCCTAGTTTTCCCCCCAACTATCCCTGAAGAACTTTGTTTGCTAATTCTTTCCAAGGCAGCAACCTTTGCCAAGGGAAGCAAACAATACCTCAATATTGCCAATCTACATGTTGGCACGGAATTGGAAGTGGAAATGGTTGTTAAGTCTCTAGGGACAGCCGAAGTCTTGGAAGAATGCTTCAACATTTTCAACTACTTCCCTTACAGTAAAATCGATTACGATGTGGCTGGCAAGCTCATTACATATTTGATTAAAAAAACTTTCTCTCTGGTTGAAGACTTTGAAGAAGTCGACAAAATCTACGGTCTTCTCACTAGCTCAAACAGAGGACAGTACAGTCCACTGATGCGGGAAGAATTCAAAATTATGGCCATCAGAGAAGCAACCGAGAGTAAAGTCAATTTCATCCACAAACAGGACCTCAAAACGATTGTCGGAATCAACGCACCTGAGGCTAATCATTTAGCCTTAGAAATCATGAGTTTTACAATCCAGATAGAAAAACTAAAGAGAGCCCCTGAATACATAAAATTCTTACCGGTTCTCGAAAATCTCGACCAGAATATTATATAAAAAACTGGTCTTTTTTTCTGCTTAAAATACAGAAAAGTAAACAAATTACATGTTTTAAGCACACACTACTAGAAAATCTTGACAATAAACATAAAAGATTGTATGGTTTTAATGGTGAGGTTAATGATGCTTTACATCCCTGACTGGTTAATTGGGCTTTTGATAGCCGCAATTGGAGCTATTATAGTTCTTGTAGGGAGCAAGCTATTTATGTCAGACAGTGTTATAGATTATGCCCATAAACTAAGAAATGGTTTAATCCTTATCCTCGTCGGCGTAGTGGTAATCATATTCGGACTCTCAATGCTCCTGTAGTTGAACGCAAGAAGAACAAAGGGTTGGTGCATCCTTCTAAGAAGGCCCTGCATTAATCCTCTCTTTTTTTATTAAACCTTTTATTTAAAACAAAAATCAAGTAATATAGAGATATGAGTATTGCCCAGAATAAAAAAGCACATTTTGACTATGAAATCCTCGAAAAGTTCGAGGCGGGCTTAGTATTGAACGGGCAGGAAGTTAAGAGTCTAAGGACTAGAAGTACTAGTCTGGCTGGCACATATATCCTCATTAAACGTGATAAAAGCGGTTTAGCCGAAGCTTTTTGGATTGGAGGCAATATTCCACCCTATCAACCGGAAAACGCCGCTCAAGGCTACGACCCTAGAAGGGATAGAAAGCTACTCTTAAACAAGGAAGAAATTGAATATTTGCTTCAAAAATCAACCGAAAAGGGCTTGACTTTAGTGCCAATTTCGGTTTATACTAAGACACACAAATTAAAACTTGAATTTGGCTTAGCCAGAGGCAAGAAAAAGTTTGATAAAAGAGAATCTATCAAGAATCGAGAAGTTGATAGAAAGATAAGAAATGAGTTAAAAGTTAGGGGGTGAATTCGCTTCGACAGATGTTTGAAAATAATATGCAAGCCGAGTATTCTCCAATCTCGCTAAACTTAGAGAACTCAAATCAAGTGCCAAAAACTTATTTGAACAACCTGCACTAGCATACGCTTAGTTGCGGTGTCCTCCTGCCGATTCTCGCTGGGCAGTAAAGGGCATTAAAATCGCGAGACCGGTAATACAGCTCTAATCCAGTATGTATTACTTAAAAAGAAGGATTCGAGTTTAAAGTATTCTTTCTAGTCTAAAGCTTTAAACTTGTAAATTAGATTAGAATACGCTTGTAGAATTATTATCGGATAATATTTGGACGCGAGCTCATTACTCGCCACCTCCACAAATAATGAATAAACCATTATACAACAATCAAATAAGAGCAACAGAAGTGAGGCTAGTCGCAGAAGACGGCCAGCAATTGGGCGTTTTTACTTTGCCGCAGGCATTGGAAATCGCTAGAGAAAAAGGCATTGATCTCATTATGGTTACAGATAAGGTTAGCCCCCCGATTTGTAAGCTAGGAGATTACGGCAAATATCTCTATTCACTGCAGAAAAAGGAAAGAAAGATTATCGCCGGCAGCAAGCAATCAGAAACAAAAAACATCAGACTGACTTTCAACATCTCAGACAATGATATTTTAACCAGAGCTAATGCCGCTGAAAAATTCTTAAACAAAGGAGATAAAGTAAATATCGACTTACGTTTAAGAGGAAGAGAAAAGTCTTTATCCGAAGTCGGAATCCAAAGAGTGAACAAATTGATTGAAATATTAAAAAGTAAAATGGAAGTAAAAATTGATAGGGAGTTAAAAAAAGAGCCCAAAGGACTATCAATGATTATTTCAAAAAAATAATATGGTAAAAGCAAAAACAAGAAAATCTTTAGTTAAAAGATTCAAAATCACAAAGAACGGAAAGGTCATGAGAAGGGCTGTCGGACAAGACCACCTTTTATCAAAGAAGTCTTCTCAAAAGAAGAGGTCTTTGAAAAAGATGATTGAAATGTCTCCATCAGAAGCCAAGATTATTAGAAAAATATTAGGAAAATAAACATATGGTAAGAGTAAAGAGGGGTGTTGCTGCCCACAAAAGAAGAAAGAAAGTTATCAAAGCAGCAAAAGGTTACAAATGGAGCAGAAAGTCCAAATTCATCGCTGCTAAACAAGCTTTGATGAAAGCCTGGTCATATGCTTACAGAGACAGAAAAGTAAAGAAGAGAGAAAAGAGGTCACTATGGATTGTTAAAATGAATGCTGTTCTAAGAGAAAACGGAATGACTTACAGTAAGTTCATCCCTGCTCTAAAGAAATGTAGTATTGAATTAGACCGAAAGATTCTATCTCAACTAGCTGAAGAAAATCCTGAAATCTTTATAAAGATTTTGGAGAAGGTAAAAGCTTCAAAATAAAATCATCGGGGAGATTCTTAGAATAAGTTTCGACATATTCAACCCCACAATCAATCATCTCACTCTGAGATGATTTTTTGTATTTACGAACTAAGACAGTCGGACCAGAAAAATTGTGAGGCTCTAAGACCACATCCCCTCTTTTTCTTAAATTAGTCACTATTTCACATTCTTTTGCATCTCGAGGAACAATGATTAACAAATCGCCTTTCCAGAAAACACGGCCATATTTAATTAGCTCGGCATCATTACCAGTAAACTTAGGAACTCTTTTTAATAGCTCAAATAGTTTTTTAGAATAATTAGCATCAGTTAAAATACAACCACCAGCTGGGCTAGGATATTCTTTAATCTTAAACTTCTTAGCTAATTCAATTTGTTCCCCCCTCCCTCTTCCCGAAATACTATAAAAATTATCTCTTTTTATTATTCCTAATTTCTCAGGATTAGTGGAAGGCAAAACCTTAACTGACAAAGGGCGAACAATTAAACCTTTTAACCCTGATTCCTTATCAATCAAATTAAGCGAATTAATATTCTGTGACATTGGTCGCTGTCCTAATACTTCTCCCGTTGCGATAAAGTCATACCCTTCTTTCTTCATTATCTTGCCTGCAGTTTTAATCATTAATAAATGGCAATCAATGCAGGGATTAATTGCTTTCCCTCTTCCGTGCTTAGGATTTTTTAACATCTTCAAGTGTTCTTTGCTAAAATCTTCTACTCTCAATTTTAATCCGATTTGTTTAGCTCCTTTCTCTGCTGAGTCAGTAGAAAAAAAGAAACTCTTAAAACAAAGAGGTGTTACTTCTATTCCCGCTTCTTTTAATATCTTAGCCGAGAGCATTGAATCAAGGCCTCCCGACATTAAGACTAAACATTTATTTTTGTGCTGTTTCATTTATTCTATTTTTATATTCTGTTTTAGAAATACTACCATTAACTAAAAGACTGTTTAATCCGGCAAAATACTGTTCTTTAATTTGCGAGATAGGTGTCGCTGAGTTGTATATGCGAATATCATCAATAAATCCGCTATACCACGAATAATTATACCTTCTACCGAAAAATAACATATTATTATTTGAAAAATCGTTAGTTGTATCATTAATGGAATTGTCTTTAGCAGCATCTAAAAAATATGTAACCTTACTTATGCTTTTATCTCTAACTAGAACAACGTAGTGCCAAAATCCATCATTTACATTTTTAATTGTAGAGGGATTAATCGTTGTAGTACCATCAAAAGCATAAAAATTAACAATACTATTTAATCTTAATAAAAATCCTGGATCGTATCTCCATAATAATTCTGAAACAACTCCTGATTGGGTTGTTTTTAGCCATAGTCCAATAGTAAAACTTTCCGTCCCAAAAGCTGATTTTATGTTTGTTGAGTTATTTACAGAAAAATAATCATCGACACCATCAAAACTTAAACATTGGCCTGAAACACAGTCGCTGCCACTTTTTAGTACTGGACCACCATATGTCGTTCCATTATTTGCCGACCAAGAATCGGCAACAGTCGTTCCGTCTACTAGAGTCGAACCAACCGTTCCAGTTACGCCATCAAATTTCCATTCAGAAACCAAGTTTAGCATCAACGAATTTCTTAGTGAATTAGAAAAGACTTGAGCTTTAGCGATAGTAGCTTTTTGGGTCATTCCACCCATAGAAACAACAATTAGTCCAGACAAAATGCCGATAATGGCGATGACCACTAGTAATTCAATTAGAGTAAAAGCTTGCTTAATGAGTTTGTTCATTGTTTCCATTTTAATCTCAATTCTTCTAAAGGTAAAGTATTAAGAACGTCTTCTTTTTCTAGCCAACCCCGTCTAGCTTGATAGACTCCAAATTGCATATCAACTAATTCTTTCTTGTTGTGTGCATCACTACCAATAGTTAATTTTATTCCCATCTCTTTAGCCATTCGAGCGGTTTGATAACCTAAATCAGAACGGTAAGAATTCATCTCTAGGGCAACATTGTTTTCTTTCGCTGCTTTCAAAACTGCTTCAATGTCTACTTCATATTCCCCTCTCTTTCCTAATATCATTCCGGTCGGATGGTTCAATATTCTGACTAAAGGATTTTTAATCGCTTTAATTATTCTTTCGGTCATTTCTTTCTTTCCCATTTTAAAATTAGAATGAACACTGACCGAAACATAATCTAAGATTTTTAATGTTTCATCATCAATATCTAAACTGCCATCCTTTAAAATATCTACTTCTGAACCTTGCAAGACCATAAAATCAATTCCCTCTTCTTCAAAAGTCTTATTTAAAGAATCTATTTCCTTTCTCTGCTCTCTTAATCTCTCTTCATTAAGTCCATTTTCAATCTTTAGTGATTGTGTGTGGTCAGCAATTCCTAAATATTTATAACCTAAACTCATTGCCTGAGCTGCCATTTCTGCAATGGTATGTTCTCCTCCATCCCAAGAAGTATGACAATGGAAATCTCCCTTAATATTATTAACTTCAATTAATTTAGGAAGTTTTTTGTTAATTGCCAACTCTATTTCCCCTTGATTCTCTCTCATTTCGGGAGGAATCCAATCCATTCCTAATTTCTCATATATTTCTTCTTCAGTTTCTCCTTTTATTCTTCTTTCGTTTCTAAATAGTCCGTATTCGTTTAGTTTGTATCCTTGTTTCATCGCAATACGACGCAAAGCAATATTATGGTCTTTGGAACCAGTAAAGTACTGCAAGGCCGCACCAAATGAACCTTCACTAACCAATCTCAAATCCATACTCAACCCCTTCTTGGTTCGAATAGAAGATTTTGTTTCTCCCTTACCGACAACCTTAATGACATCGTCCATTGTCACAAAAGTATTCATTATTTTCTCCACTAAGTATTTGTCAGTTGTATCTTTAATCGCGACTAAAAAATCAACATCACCAATCGTTTCTTTTCTTCGACGAGTTGAACCAGCTACTGATAAATTAACTACACCGTTAATTCTTTTAAACTTCGCCGCAATGCGTTCTACTTCAGGAATAATCTCACGCAAAAGGAACCTTCCTGTTCCTTGTCTTAAAAACTGAATCGACTCTAAAATATTCTGCTCCATTTTTTCTCCGAAACCAAACAAGGGAGCAATCTTATGGTCGTCCAAAGCTTTTTCTAAATCTTTTAAATTCCTAACTCCTAATTCCTTCCAGAGTTTTTTAATTCTTTTTACTCCTAATCCTTCAACCTTAGTTAACCCCTCTAAATCAATCGGAGTTTCTTTTTTTAATTGTTGAATATATTTTACCTTTCCCGTTTTCAAAAACTCCTCAACTTTCTCCGCAATACTCTTCCCTACTCCTGGAATCTTTTCTAGTCCTTTAATTCCTTCTTTCTTGTAGACGTCGGAAATGTCTTCTTCCATATTATCAATCGCAATTGCCGCTTGCTGATAAGCAGCGGGTTTAAAAGGAATTTCCTGTAATTCTAGAAATTCCCCGATTTCAAATAAAGTTTGGGCAACTTCCTGATTTTTCATTGTTTAGTTCTAAACATATCATTTTCCTCGACCTCTTTTTGCTTAAAAATATTTCTAATATTTAAACGAAAATTGCGGTTAAATACCCCTTCAATATCCTTCCTTAAACAAAGAAGTAATATTATACTAATAATTCCCATTATTCCAGCAATGGTAAAGGTAGCACTATACCCTATTTTGGTTACCAGCACCCCGCAAATAATTCCAGCAAAAGCAGTTCCCAAACTTAGCAATGTGTCATCTAGCGCCCATTCGCTCGCTTCTTTACCCTTATCAATATTTCGAGAAAAAATTGCTTTCCACCCAACTAAGGCAATAGCGATACCAAAACCATAAAAGGCTTGCAAAAGATAAATATGCCAAGGATAGATAGCAAGAGCATATCCAAAGATAACCATAGTTGCAATAAAATTGCCAGCTACTAAAAAAAGATAATCATCTTTCTCTCCAATATATTTGTCTAATATCTTTCCTGAAGGAAGAACTGATAAGGACCTGAATAACCAATAAATGAAAGTAGCGATACCAACGACTAGAATTGACCCACCTTGAATCTTATCAACAATGAAGATTGAGAAAACTGGAGTCACCAATCCCCAACCAGTCCAAAAGGCAATGTCTGCAAATATTAAGTACTTAACTATTTTATTTATTTTTATCATAATTTATAATTTTAGTTTCCGCTAATTTAAACCCTGTTCTTAAAAGGAAAGCCATCCCAACAGTTGAAACAATAATTTCTGACGCTCTCAATATCATTGTAAAAGCAGTTGCCATAGAAGCTACTAAACCTAATGATGTAAAGGCGAAAAACTGAATTGCCTCATGTGAACCAAGCGAAGTCGGAATTGGAATCATTGAAGATAAATATGTGAACCCTAGTATGGATACTGATGGCCAGAACCCAATCATGTTACCCAAGAAAATTATTAAAATCCAAACTCTAATCTGCATCACAAAAGCTCGCAATAAAGAAAGAACTACTCCCTTATTAAAACCTTTCCCCCATTTAAAATATTCGAAGACTTCGTTTTCAACGGTAATAAAACTATTATCATCTCTTACATCTCTTTTCCAGAATCTTTTAACTATTTGCCTAACGATACTTTTCTTTCCTAAGGCTTTAATATAGAAGTAAGAAATAATGGAAACGAAGAAGATAAGCGATGCGCCGAAAATCATTATTAATTCTTTGGGTGGAAGATAAACATTATACAAGAAGAATGCTAAACCCAAAAAGATAACAACGATATTGATTGTCCACTCTAGGATTCTTTCAATAATCACTGAAGCAAATACTTTTTTCCAAGAAACATCCTTTTCTTTGGTTAATCCATAAACTCTAAAGGCCTCTCCACCCCAGATAATAATTGGAATTAAATACATCATTGAATACCCTCCAAGATAAACCTTAAAAAGAGTAATGAATGGAACATCTATTCCCGAATCTTTTAATATTTCTTTCAATCTCCAATTACCAATAATCGCCACCAAGAAAGAAAGAGCAACTATAACTAAACCCTGCCAACCAGTAAAAACAGCAAAGGCCTTTCCTATTTCCGACCAGCCAATAACTCTCCCTAGCTGAATAAAAATAGCTACGCCCAAAATCAAAGAAAAACCAACCAATAACTTTTGTTTCATTGAAAAGCTCATACATCAATTTTAGTATAAAAAAACCAGCTTTACAAGCTGGATTTTTATATCTTCTCTTGAATAAAATAGGTCAATTCTCCTTTTACCTGATTCCAGTCATAATCATGCCCATCCACATGCATAGCTTGGGATAAGGACATAAAGTTTCCCGTAATATTATTATATGCCCAAACAAAGGGAGTTTTGATAAGGGTGAATATGAGTTGCCCTAATTTTCCATTAGCAAGGGTGTCTGCTTGATTACTAAAAGAAATAATATTTTCACTTTTAATATTCTTCTTCCAAAAAGGAGCTCCTAGCTCAATTGCCCAAACATTATCTTTCTTGTCTTTTAATTCTTCCATAGCCGCATCAATGAATGAAGCTCCATTAGATAACCCAGCCATAATTACCTTATCATTAGGGTTCTCTTTTAAGAACCGATTAATTCTATCAGCAAAGACCTTAGAGCTATCAGGAAAATTAAATATTGTTTCTTTTAATGAGGCAATTTTGGCTAAGATGTTTTCGTTTGTCCTATAATACTGAACAATAGAAACTCGGTAATTCTTGCTTTCAATTAATTGTTTAGTTTCATTAACTATTGGATTAAAATCTAAAGCTTTCTCAAAAGGAACTGTTCCCCATCCGCCAGAGTTAAAAACAATAACTACATCGCTATTCTTTCCCGCCTCCATTAGTTCCCTCTCAAATGCTTCTCCGTTATATTTTAAAAACACTAAGTCAAACCAAAAAAATGATACTAGTAACAACGCAACGATACTAATTAATATTATTTTGGTTCTTTTCTTCATAAGCTAAGATTCTTCGTATTGAATCTTTAAAATCTTATAATTACCATTTCCGTTAAAAGAAACTGATTCTCCTACTTTCTTTCCAATAAAAGACATTCCTAATGGAGATTCATTGCTTATCAATCCCTTAAAAGGGTCTGCTTCAAGAGTTCCCACAATTTTGTATTCTTCGTGATTAGAAGAACCATTCTTTAAAACAACCTTAGCACCTAAAGAAACCTTGTCTTGTTCTGGTTTAGAAGGCCTCTTAATAATCTTGTAGTTCTTTAAGATATAATCTAACTCTTCAATTCTTCGCTCTAATTCGTCTAAATTCTCTTTATAGAAAGAGTAATCTGGATTCAAAGCATCACCTTCAAGCAACGAAGGAGCCGACTCTAAAATCTCGTTCCGTTGAAGAGTCTTTAAGCTTTCCTCTTCCTTCTTTATCTTCTCTAAACCTTCTTTTGTTAAGTAAAATATTTTTGTCATATGTTTTTTATAAGCAGAAATCCTCTCCATTAGGAGAGGATTTACTTTTATTCTTTATTTAAATTATTTTTAAAAATCCCCTCCTATTGTTTTTTTCCTAAAATCGTAGCCAAAATGAAAGCTCTGTTTTTAGTGCAGACGTTTACAGACATATAAAACTGTTTTGTAATATTATTTTCCATATTTACGATTTGATTATACTCCCTCACCCCCACTTGTCAAGACCGTAATTGTAAAATATGATATATTTATGCAAATAAAGAAAAAACACATCATCTCTTTCGCCTTTTTAATCATACTAGCTATAGTCATTTTTTTATTTAACGCTATTTTTGGAGCAGCCAATAAAGAAATAGAAGCTAAGATGTTTACAATCGAAAAAGGACAATCAGCTAAGCAGGTTGCTCTAAACTTAAAAGAAGCCGGATTAATTAAAAGCTCCTCTGCCTTTATTATCTACACTGTTCTTTCGGGTAAATATTCTAAAATACAGGCCGGAGAATATCTTCTTTCTTCTCAGATGAGCACTGCGAAAATCGTGAGTCTATTCACCAAAGGAGAAACAACTAGAGATAAAGTAACTATTATTGAAGGTTGGGACTTGAGAGATATCGCTCAATATTTCGAAGAAAAAAATATTGCCACCGAGAAAGAGCTATACGCTATTACTGGTAAACCAACTGGGGCTAACGAGTCTATTAATCTAAATTACGATTTCTTGTCAGACAAACCAAATAATTTAAGCCTTGAAGGCTATCTCTTCCCTGACACTTACTATATTGACAATGGAAACTCTCTAGAAAGCATTATCAATAAAATGCTTACTAATTTTAATAGTAAATTAACACCTGATTTAAAAAATGAAATCAAGAGTCAGAAAAAAACCATCTTTGAAATAATTACGATGGCATCTTTATTGGAAAAAGAAGTTAAAACAATAAGTGATAAGAAAACTGTCTCGGGAATACTTTGGAAAAGAATGGATAGTAGTATGAGATTACAAGTTGATGCTACTCTTCTTTACGCTCAAGGCAAAGAAGCATCGAAAACATATATCAAAGATACTCAATTTGTTTCACCATATAACACATACAGAAATGATGGTCTTCCTTTAGGTCCTATTAGTAATCCAGGAATGGATAGCATCCTTGCCGCTATTTATCCGACCAAGAGCGCATACTATTATTATCTTTCAACTCCCGAAGGAAAAACCATCTTCTCTAAAACACTAGAAGAACATTCTTTCAATAAAAACAAGTACTTAAAATAAACTACTAGAATAAAGTTTTCTGTCTAATCGCTTCCCTCTTTTCAACTTCAGAGAATATCTTAACCTTGCCGTACTCTCCATCGAATCCAGGAGATATATTTACTTTCCCCTCTCTTGCTCTTTTAATTCCTTCGGCAATATTACTAGATACAACTTCCTTTATCTTTTCAAAAGGAACATCTAGTAAAATATTAAATTCTGATTTAAAAGCTCCGATTAATTTTTGGTATTCTTTATCAACTCCTTTACTTCCCGCTCCTATCCCCAAAGCTTCACCAATAATTTCTTTCAAAGGAACAATACTTCTAAAAGGAACTGCATTAGGAGGAATAAAACCTTCTGGCTGGTCAGCTAACTTGTTAATTCTATTCATCACTCCAACAGTTAGTGGCTTGCCACAAATCGGACAAATTTCGTTGTATCGTAATGAATCTTTAGAATCCATATAGATATTACAAGCTCGGTGGCCATCACCATAATACTTTCCTTCTTGAGGATAAAACTCTATTGTTTCCAAAAACCCTTTTCTGGTTTTGAGTGCTTCAACAATTGAATAATAATCTAGATTAACATCAAAAACATTGGCCTCCCTTCCTATCTTTTCTGGGCTATGTGCATCACTATTAGAAATAATGGAAATATTTCTTAAATCAGGAATTCTCCAAAGCATCGCTGGGTCAGCTGATAGACCTGTTTCGACGGCATAAATATATGGGGACATTTCTTCAAAACATTCTTCAATTGAGTCGAACCCAGATTTAGACCCAAACAATCCAAACCAAGGAGTCATACAATGAGCTGGAATAACCATACAATCATGAGAAACCCCTAAAACAATCTTAACTAATTCCTTAGCATCAAGCCCTAGAATAGGCCTGCCATCAGATTTCAAATTCCCAATTTTAGATAATTCTTCATTTACTTTTTCGGCAATCTCTATTGAAGGGGCTAAAACAATAAGATGAATTTTTCTTGTTTTATTCTTTTTCGAATAAATACAGCTGATTTCAGTGGTTAATAAAAATCTAGTTTCAGAATTCTTGTATTGAAACAGGCCGGTTTCAGCCGGCTTTAATTCTTCCTTAATATTTTTAATCCATTCTGGGTGAGTAAAATCACCTGTCGCGATTACTTTAACTCCTTTGATTCCCGCCCATTTAGAAATATTCTCCAAGTCGGTTTGTCCGCTAGTAGCTCTTGAATACTTCGAATGCATATGAAAATCAGCTATAAACTTCATATCTTAAAAATCTTGTATCCTTCTCGTGCACGCTCTTTCACTTTAATGCCTATTACTTTTCCTTTTTTAGCTTTCTTTATTTTCTCGCCATCAATTTCCATTGAAACAATCTTCTGTTTAAAATCAGTGCTCTCTCCTCCAACAATCCTAATTGTATCTCCAACTTTTAATTCATCACTCAGCTTAACAACAATTACTTTTACTTTATCAAAGTAATGAGTAATCTTGCCAATCTTTTTTTCTTTCTGAACGGCTTTCTTCACTACTTTCTTAATAGCTTTTTTAATAACTTTTTTAGGCTGCTTTTTAACAACCTTCTTTTTTGTTACTTTTTTAGCAGTCTTCTTTTTTGTTGCCATATTCTTTTTCAAGCACCTTCGAGTTGTGTCCTTTTTGGCGCTCAATTTCTTTAATTATTTTTTTAACTAAGGCCTTAGGGTCCCTTTCATAAATAATCTTCTTGGCTACTTTACAATAGCTTTCCGCAATGCCCCTGATTTTGTCGGCCATTCCTCCTGTTCCCTCAAGGACACCGATAATTTTCTTAGTTTCCACTGCCGTTGTAAATTCGTGAAGAGTTCCTATTCTTCCACAAATAATAATCACGGCATCGGCTGATTTAGTCATAATAATATCACGTCCAGCATAATCACCTCCGGTATAAATCATGATGTTAAAAGGTTCTAAGGGAAGTTGATAGGTCTTCAAGTGCTCCTTCTCCGTTGCCGCTGGAGAGAATCCGATATTGAACCCTCCTTCCTCGTTACACCCAATGGCTGAGAAATATGGTACACCAGTTGTGGCCCCACTAACTAGAGTTTGTTTTTGTCGAGCAATCTCACGACCAACCTCTTTAGATATTTCTTCTATTTTTTCACAACAGTGTCCTACCTCAGCGGCACCCGAAACAACTATATTGTATTTTACCTCCATCTCTTCTTTTTTCTTTGCCATATTTTATTAATTAAGTTATATATTCTTTCCAACGATATAGAAATTAGAGTAAGGTTTTTCTCCAACTAGGATTTCTCCCCTATCAATAATTTCGAATCCTGCTTCTTTGATTAATTGTATCAATTCTTCTAAATTAAAACAATGGAAGTAAGTATCCTTGCTGCCATACCAAGGCAGAAGCACATCACCCTTATCCATTTTAAACCAATCTAAAAGACTTCTCTTTTTAAGCTTTTCTTTTAAATTCCAAACTGTTAAAATTAAAATACCATTATATTTTAAAGTTCTTTTAATTTCTTTAAGAAATTTCAAACGTAAATCATAAGAAGGAATGTGATGTAAGACAGCGATACTATAAACTTTATCAAAGGTCTTATCTCCCATCATCTCAATCGAAGAAACTTCGAATCTAGCTTCAGGATATTTAATTTTAGCAATATCAATTAAATTAGAAGAAACATCTATTCCTAAATAATCAACATTTTTCTTTTGAAAGGGTGGATAGAAACGACCGTTACCACAGCCCAAGTCTAAAACCTTATCATTGACCGAAAGATACTGAGCAAACAGAAAATCGAACTCTCGCCAGTCCTTTTCCCTCACCCTTGAATATTTATCAGCAATACTGTTATAATCCAAGACAGTCTTATCAAGTATTTTTTTAGCGCGTTTACTATTCATGGAAACAAACGAATTAATAATTAAAGAATTACTTAAATTAAAAGGTAAAAACCAGAAAGATTTATCATTGGCCAAAAGGAAAATTGCCAAAGAAAACAAGGTTTTATGCCCTTCCAATATCTCTCTATTACAATCCTATCATAGTCTAGTCCTAAAAAAAAGAATCAAAGAAAACAAGCAGCTAGAACAATTATTAAGAACCAGACCGGTCAGGTCCCTCTCGGGAGTAGTTAATGTCTCTGTCCTTACCAAGCCCTACGAGTGCCCTGGCAAGTGTCTTTACTGCCCATCTGAGGCTGATATCCCGAAGAGCTATTTATCAGGCGAACCAGCCGTTGAGAGGGCTAAAAGGCTAGCTTTTGACCCCTACCTCCAGACCCAAAAGAGGATTGAAGTCCTCGATATGTCCGGACATATGACGGATAAGATAGAATTAAGGATGATTGGTGGCACCTGGTCTTTTTACGACTTAAAGTATAAAATTTGGTTCGTAAAAAAATGCTTTGAAGCCTGCAATGGACAAAAAGACAGAAAAGAAAACCTTAGAACAAAAACTATTGAAGCTCTTTGGAAAGAATTAGAAAGAGCCCAAAAGAAAAACGAAAAGGCCAAATATCGAATCATCGGGATGTCTTTTGAAACTAGACCCGACTACATTACCACGAAAGAAATTATTGAAATGAAAAGAATGGGTGCCACTAAGATTGAATTAGGAGTTCAATCTATTTATGATGATATTCTAACTTTCAACCGCAGAGGCCACGGAGTCAAAGAAACAATCGAAGCAACTATCCTATTAAAAAAGGCTGGCTTTAAAGTGGCTTATCAAATGATGCTGAACTTGCCCGGCTCAAACCCTAAAAAAGACATTGAAATGTTTAAAGAACTATTCAATAGTGAAAACTTTAAACCAGACTCACTTAAAATATATCCTTGCGCTTTAGTTAAAGAAGCGCCACTATACAAACTTTATCTAAAAAAAGAATACAAGCCATACAATGAAAAAGAATTAATTGAAACTATTAAATCAATTAAAAAACTAATTCCTAAGTATGTCCGAGTAGAAAGAATCATCAGAGACATTCCCTCCCCTTTAATTGTTGAGGGTGGGGCAAGAATTTCCAACCTAAGACAAGTGATTGAAATGGAAATGAAAAAAGAAAACTGGCAGTGTCAGTGCATTAGATGTCGAGAAATCAAAGACTCTAAAAGCAAAGAAAAAATATATTTGATGAGAGAAGATTACGATGCTTCTAACGGCAAAGAAATATTCTTAAGTTTTGAAGATAAAAACAGAAAGAATATTTATGGTCTTTTAAGATTAAGAATAAACCTAGATAATAAAAATATTCTTCCAGCCTTAAAAGATTCAGCGGTTATTAGAGAGGTTCACGTCTACGGCCAGGCAGCTTCAATCTCAAAAAGGAACTCTCTAGTTCAACACAAAGGACTAGGAATACAAATGATTAACGAAGCCGAAAAAATAGCTAAAAAAGAATACCAAATAAAAAAAATGGCCATTATTTCTGGTGTTGGAGTAAGAAATTACTACAAAGAAAAACTAGGCTACAAGCTTAAGGATGGATATATGATTAAGACTCTTAAAGATTAAGACGTCCCTCCATTGAATAAATATATAGGAACCTTTCCCATTCATCAACACATTTCTCGGCTAAATCAATTACATCGATTAATGTTCCAAACTCTTGAACATCAACTCCGAATCTGTTCTCTTTTCTAAAGGGGTCGTAATAACGAACAATCGACGTCATAATATTAGAGTCCTCGTGAATCTTATGTTCAACTAAATGATTTTGAGGTTCATATTTATCTATTGTCTTATGTTTTTGTTTATTTGCCATATCTCGACAAAGAGATAAAGAAAAGCTTTCGGAAATAAAGATATCAATATCTCTCCTACTAAAACGACTTTCGGCTAACCAATCACGTAAGTGATAGCATTGGATAAAAAAGGAAGTAAAAGCATCGATTGCCTTCTCGTAATTATCGTTGGAAGAAACAGAAAAACGACTAATATCTTCTTCCAGCCTTTTTATCCTGTCTAATTGTTCTTGATATGGGAAAACGTATTTATTCATTAAGTTACACTTCAGCAATAATCACGACATAATTTTTCCCATACTTTTTAGCACACTTAGGACAAGTTGTATACCACATATACATCTTTTTCATTGTTAAGTTCTTTTCTTTCATATAGTTGCTAAAATCTTCACACCACTTCCCTGTTTCTTTAAAGTCTCCCTCGTAAACCTTAGATAAATATTTACCGCTTAAGGTTACGTTTTCGGCCCCAGGAACTTCTTTGTCTACCGCTAAATAAACATCCATATTCCACTTAGAGGTATGGTCAGAGAGACATAAATATTCAGGAACTTGAGCCCCCGCTTTTGCTATCCTTTCCATCATTCTCGTAATGACTGAACCGAAGTTAATCGGCATAAAAAATAGAGTAAAAACCTTGTCCTTAATAAACCGTTTATTGTTCCAATCAAATATTTTCCCATCCCAAGGAGCTGGATTAAATTTTGGACAACATTCTTTTTCGTTGTTCATATTTTTAATTATATTATTATACTTAGATTATACCACAAATAGAAAAAACCTTTAAAGCTTTATTGCGCCATCCATTTCTTATACTTCTCCGCCATATCTTCAAAGCTTTTCTTGTTGTTAGCAATTTCTTCTTTTCCATGCACCATTCTTATCGTTGCACTTAATTTAATCGGTTTCTTGTAAGGCTTAACCCTTTCTAATTTCTTAATTTTCTCTTTAGCTTTTTTAATGACTTCATCTGTAGGAGAAGTGACCGCTTTAATAAAAGGGCCTACGGATAATTTTTTACCAGTTGCCATAACTACAAACTCTTTAAACTTTTTAGAAGCGCCTAACTTCCAAACCTTAGCCATTTCTTTACCAACTTGAGGGTTATCAACTATGTATCCATATTTCTTAAAGAAATAATCTCTCCATTGATATACCGCTAATTCTGCTAAACCATAACCATGGTATGCAGCTGAGCTCTCCCAAGAATAAATATGTGGAATATTGAGGGCCGAAAGAGAATCAACCGACATATCAAAATACTTTTTATAATTCTTTTTCGCAATAGTTAAAACCTTATTAACTGTTAAATTCTTTTCTTCATAAATTTCTTTTTCAAATTGCGAAACAAAGATAATTGAATTCATTTGAGATGGTTGCAAAATATTCAGCTTTCTAACTTTTCTTTCGAATAATTCAAAAGGATAAGAAGCACCGTCCTTATTCTTCGCATAACGTATCTTCCATTCGATACTAGAGAATAAGGTATCTAAAAACATGCTCTGTGTTTCCGCCCAAGGAGTAGACATTGGCGCATATTCTTGGTTCAAAATAACCTCTTTCTGTTCAGAAGTCAGCATATGGGCCGCGTGGCCTCCTTCGTGGAAAAGAGTAACGTATCCCTGTATTCCCGAGCCTACCTGTCCGTTAACGACATTACAAGTAAAATTAGATTTTCCTGGAACTCTCTTCCCTTTTTTAAAATAAACTAAATCAGTCCAATGACAAAAACCATTATTGTATTTACCTTTCCTATCTAATAAATCAAGATTTAAACTCCCTCCTTTAAAATCTATTCCTAAGGCAGCAAATGATCTTCCCCACCTTAACAAAGCTTCATCAAACTGAAAATATGGGTCATCTTCTTTAATAAAATCGCCTGACATAAGATAGCCAAAGTTCCATGGCTTTCTTAGCCCAGGCATTTTCTTTTCAATATCCCTAACATTATCAAAAGAATATTTAGTCTTCTCATAAATTGAATCAAAAAGAGAAAACAATTCGTCTTTAGTCATTCCATCTTCTTTTTGTACTTTAAAGTCATAAAAATCAGTGTATCCTAAAGAATGAGCATATTCATTACGAAGATTGACCATCTCTATATACTCTTTTATAAGCTTTTGAGCTAATTCTTCTCTTGCTTTAAAACAAGCCTTACGAATCTTTTCATCTGAATTAGTTCCCATTATTGTTCTCATTTTGAGCGCTGATGCCTCCACGAATTTTTTAGTGCATGGATTAATGTATCCCTCTTTAATGCTGGCTCTCTTCCTTAAAATCTCTTCTTCAAGAGAACTTATCTTTTCTTTTAAAGACATTGTTTCTAGGTTTGAATGATATAGCTCAAAAAAATCAACCCAAAACTTTAATCGTTCCTTAATTTTTCCTTTAGAACTATCGAAAAGTGATCTAGTCTTTTCGTAGTATTCGTTATTGCCCCGAAAAGCATCTCTTCTACTAAGAGCCTTACTCATTTCTTTTCCTTTTGAATGGTCACCCATATAGAAAAGCCAAAAAAGCTCTTCGTATTCTTTATGGAGATTAAAGTATTCAGCGTTTAATTGATTAATAAATTCTAAAGCTTTGTTCATTTTGTATACTATTTTCTAAAAAATAATGTTTTGACTGCTTACTTTTTTAAAGTTTTGCATTAATAAAATCTTTAAAATTGATTATTCTTTCGGTTAAGGAATTATCCATTAAAAACGGCTCAACATCTTTAGCTAGATTATTAAAATCTAGCTCGTTGCATTCTTTTAGAAAATTACTAATAAATATTTCTTTTGTTTTATTTAGATATTTTTCTACATAATCTAAATTGGGATTAGTGAACCCGTACAAATAAGAAATATCATAAAAATCTCTACCCTTGGCAACCTTTCGATTAGTTGCTGCCATTAGTTTTTGAGATAAAATAATATCTGCTGGATTTACTAGTATTTTTCTATAAACATCAAATTTATTTATAAAAAATGGCATTGGATTAAAAAGCTTTTCTTTTTTTACCGTATCAATTCTAACTAATATTTTTTCGTTTTCGTGGTTAGTTAATCCACTTCGAATAAGCATTTTAGGAAATTTAATGTAACAATGAAAAGCTCCTTTTTCAATAAAACGATATTCCACTTCAAATCCTTTTAACTCCATGTCTTTTATCACCAGCTTTAAAAGATTTTCAAAGTCTTCGAATGACAATCCAAAATTATCAAAATCTAAATCTTCAGAAAAACGGCTACTTTCATAGGCTATTCTTATTGCTGTCCCTCCCATGAAACTTATCTTTGAGCTTTGCTCAAACTTAAAAATTGAATCTAATATCTCGTATTGAATATATTCAACTAAAATTCCTTTAAGATTATTTTGATAAATCTTTTCTGGATAATACTTTTTAAGTTCGGTTAGTGTCAACATATTTTATTCAGTATTAAGTTTTGTATTTTCTTAGAATTAAATTCTTTTGCATATATGAGAAGCTTATCCTTATCTATGCCCTCCTTATTTATCCTCAGTTCATCAAAACCATTCTCGTCTGTGCTGTTAAGATATAAATAGTCTAGTAAAGCTTTTTCTGGATCGGCTAATAAATACTTGCTGTTTTTTGTTTCAACAACCTTATATCCAAAAAATAAAGACGGTTTAATATTTCTATAAATAAAATTACCAAATGAATTTGTAAATTTTCTATTATTTCTTGTTGTTATACAGGTCAAAGAGTAAACAATTTCTGGAATTACTCCATGGTAACTTAGGGCCGACTCTAGACTAATATAGCTTGGATTATAAAGATGGAAGGAAATCTCCCTAGCATCTACATCTTTTCTTTGGTTAGAAAAGATATAAAATCCCCTTTTAACTCTCTCTAAATAGCCCTTCTTTGTCCAGTCAGACAACTGATGATTATAAACCTTCAAATTCCCCAACAAAACATCTGTTGAGCTAAAGAATGGCTTACTTATTTCTTTTTCTAACTGTTGATATCTCATGAAATTACTAAATATTGTAATCTACTGAGATAGTACATCTAATTCTTTTTTTTGTCAAGAAAAAACGGGGCCAAGCCCCGTTCCCTATTTCTCTTTACACTTCATCAGAAGTAAGCTCGTTTTATTCTTCATTGTTTGCAAAACCCCTCTTTCGTTTTCAAAAACTTTCTTTCCTTCTTTTGTCTGTAAAATAATATTACCAGCATTAACAGCCGTCACCAAAGAAGCGTGATTAGAAAGAACTGTAATAACTCCCGAGCGAGTTGGCACGGTCATCATTTCTACTTCTCCTTCAAATACCTTTTTTTCCGGTGTTAATATTTCTACTTTCATGCAATAACTTGATTAATGTTTCCTTTCATATAGAAATCTTCTTCTGACTTGTGGTCCAATTCTCCAGAAATGATTTTCTCAAACCCTTCGATTGTTTCTTCAATCTTAACATACGTTCCAGGAATACCTGAGAAAACTTCAGCAACTGAGAATGGTTGAGATAAATACTTCTGAATTTTTCTAGCACGACTTACCACAATCTTGTCTTCATCGGCTAATTCTTCAATTCCTAGAATAGCAATAATATCTTGCAACTCTTTGTATCTTTGAAGAATCTTTCTGACCTCTGTTGCAACCTTGTAGTGCTTCTCTCCCACGATTCTTGGGTTCAATAATGATGATGTTGATTCTAGTGGGTCTACCGCTGGGAAGATACCTAGTGATGCAATCGCACGAGATAATACCAAAGATGAATCAAGATGTGAGAAAGTAGCCACAATTGCGGGGTCAGTTAAATCATCAGCAGGAACATAAATAGCTTGAACTGAAGTAATAGAACCATCTTCAGTTGAAGTAATTCTTTCCTGTAATGAACCAACCTCTGAAGATAGAGTTGGTTGATATCCAGTTTGTGAAGGAATTCTACCTAGTAAAGCTGACACCTCTGAACCAGCTAGAACGAAACGGAAGATGTTGTCCATAAATAATAGAACGTCTTTCTTTTCTACATCTCTAAAGTGTTCCGCAATCGTCATGGCAGTAAAAGGAACTCTCAATCTTACTCCAGGAGTTTCGTTCATTTGTCCGAAAACCAAGCAAGTATTCTTTAGAGTGTCAGCTTCTTTCATTTCTCTAAAAATATCATTACCTTCTCTTGATCTTTCTCCAATACCAGCGAAAATTGAGTAACCGTTGTGGAATTTAGCAATATTAGTAATTAACTCTTGAATCAAAACTGTCTTACCTACTCCAGCACCACCAAACAATCCTACCTTTCCTCCCTTTGGTAAAGGACATAATAAATCAATCGCTTTAATTCCTGTTTCCAAGATTTCAATTTCTGATTTTTGATTCTTTAATTCTGGTCCTTTTTTATGAATTGACTCTCTTCTCTCAGCATTAATTGGTGCACCATTATCAATTGGTTCACCTAATACATTTAACAATCTACCTAATGCATCCTTACCTACTGGAACTTTAATAGGGTTCCCAGTGTCTTCAACGATGTCTCCCCTTTTCAATCCTTCAGTTGGACCCATTGCTAGACATCTGACTTTACCCTCACCCAACTCCTGCTCTACTTCTAGAGTGAGGTCTTTGTCTTTAACTATTAGAGCGGTGTATAAGGCGGGAACCTTTCCTTCTTCGAATTCGACGTCTATCACCGGCCCGATAACTTGTGTTATTTTTGCCATATGTTTTTTATTTTTATTCCATTGCCTCCTTGGTCGATGATATTTCACAAACCTCAGAAGTTATTTGTTGCTGCCTTGCCTTATTATATACTAACCTTAATCCATCCAATAAGTCTCTTGCATTATCTGATGCATTCCTCATCGCCATCATACGAGCTGAATGCTCCGAAGTATTAGCCGAGAGGATAAACTGATAAATTAAGTATTCAATAAATACGGGAATCACATCATCTAGAATCACCTGCGCTGAAGGTTCAAGTATACAATTAGTGTTAGGGTCACAACTTTCAACATCTTCTTTCTTTAAGAAATTCTCAACTGTATTTGCTTCCAAGGGAAACAATTGAACAACTGACGGCTTCTGCACAAAAGAAGATTGGAAGTGGGTATAGAAAAGATAAACCTTCTGATATTTATTTTCTGTAAAAGCTTTAATCAAGAAATCGGATATTTCTTTGGTCTGTCTAAAGCCCCAATAATCACCAACTCCAGAAAAACTATATCTAATCTTTTCTGTTTTTGAATAGTGCTTTACGGCCTTCTTTCCAATCGGCATAATTTCTACCTCCCCCTCTTCCTTTATCTTGCCAATCTCCTTGTCAGCAAATTTTAAAATGCTAGCGTTAAAAGAACCGCAGAATCCACGATCAGAAGCAACCACACAAACTAAAATGTTTTTAACTGGTCTTTCTTCAAGAAAGATTGACCTTCCTTCTTTTAAGACCTTCCTTAAATCTTTCAACATCTTAGCCATTTCCTGAGCAAAAGGCTTTGACTCAGAAAATCTCTTCTGTGTCTTTTTCATTTTCAAAGCTGAAAAAGTCTCCATCGCACTCGTTATCTCGGAGATGTTCTTTACTGACCCTATTTTCGCTTTTACTTCTTTAAGCTCCATAGTTCTTTTTAACTTTCTTAATTAAATCTAAAAGACTTTCTTTGCTCTTATCAGTCATATCTCCTGTTTCTTTAATCTCCTTTAAAATTTCAGGAGTTTCTAATTCAACAGTCTTCAAAACTTCTTCTTCAAATTCTTTGATTCGGTCCATAGGAACCTCTTCAATATCGCTATTAACTCCGGTGAAAATAACGATAACTTCTTTTTCGATTGGAAGAGGAGTCAAATCAACTTGTCTTAATAAAACTCTCATTCTTTTACCTTTCTCGATTGTCTTTTTAGTTTGAGGGTCCAATTCTTCGGTAAACTCAGAGAATCTTTCTAGTTCTTGGAATTGTGCCAAATCAAGCTTCAATCTTCCCGCAACTTTTTTAGTTGCTTTCATTTGAGCTGATGAACCTACTCTGGAAACAGATGTTCCAATGTTAATCGCTGGCTTTTGTTCTTTTCTAAACAAAGTTGAATCCAAGAATATTTGACCATCAGTAATAGAAATTACGTTGGTTGGAATATATCCAGAAATATCTCCAGCTTGAGTTTCAATAATTGGCAAAGCAGTTAGAGAACCACCTCCCATTTCTTTACTCATCATAGCTGCTCTTTCAAGTAGTCTTGAGTGAAGATAAAACACATCACCAGGGTAAGCTTCTCTGCCTGGTGGACGTCTTAAAATCAAAGAGATTTCTCTCCAAGCCCAAGCCTGTCTGGTTAAATCATCGTAAACTGCTAAAGCGTCTTGTCCATTATCTCTAAAGTATTCTCCAATTGTTGCCCCAGTAAAAGGAGCTAAGAAGGTAAAACTAGCTGGGTCGTCAGGGAAAGCACAAACAACAGTTGTGTATTCCATGGCTCCTTCTTTCTCTAATGTCGCAATCAATCTTCTGATTTTAGCTTTCTTCTGTCCACAAGCAACATAGACACAATAAGGTCTATTCTTTTCGTTCTTTTGGTTAACGATTGCATCAATAGCAATAGCTGTTTTTCCTAAACCTCTGTCTCCAATGATTAATTCTCTTTGTCCTCTTCCGATTGGAATCAAAGCATCAACCATTTTAATTCCGGTGTGCAAAGGTTTTGTAACCGCTTGTCTTTCAATAACTGAAGGTCCCTTTCTTTCCAAAGGTAAATATTCTTTAGCCTTGATTTCACCTTTGCCATCTAAAGGCCTTCCTAAAGGATCAACGACACGACCTAAAAGTCCCTCTCCCACCGGCACGGAGAAAACCTTTTTGGTTCTCTTAACTGTTGTTCCTTGTTTGATGTCTTTGTCAGAACCTAAAATTACAGCACCGACTTCGTACTCTTCCAAGTTCAAAACCAATCCCATGACATTAGCTTCATCAAATTCAATCATTTCGAAGTTCTCAACTCCCCTAAGGCCTGATATCTTAACAACACCATCCTTAACCTCAATAACTTCACCCACTTCTTCCATTTCTGGAGAAATATCCAATCCCTCTAATTGTTTTTTAAATTGTTCAATTATATCCATATATTTTGTTTTTTAGCTTCAATAGAATGTCTTTCATCGAAGCTTTTACTAACACATCTTTTGTTTTTAAACGAAAACCGGCTAAAAGGCTCTCATCTAAAACGTCATCGACTTTATCTATTCCTTTTACTATTCCCTTAATCTTGTTTTTGATTTCATTCTTCTCGACTTCGCTAAATTGCTGCGCTAAGAATAATTCGGCTGTTTTCTCTTTAGCATATATTGCCTGAAGCTTCTTTAAGATAGCAGGAATGAAGACTGACTTTTTATTCAACGCTTTTTTAAGATTAGCAAAAATTTCATCAGCCTTTTCGGGATGTGCTTCGAGTGTTTGGTATAGGGCGCGAGCCCAAGATGAAATTTCTTTTTCTATCTTCATATCTTAAGTTTACTTAAAAAGTCTTCGGCAATCTTTTTACCTTTTGTATCGTCAATACTTTCTTTTAAAAGTTTCTCGGTTAAATTAAAAGCATTTTCAATTGTCTTTTTCTTTGTTGCTTCTTTTTCCGCTTCTTTCAAAGCATCAGCTTCTCTTTGTGCCTTAGCCAAAACAGCAGCTCTTTCTTCTTCTGCTTTTTTGTTTGCTTCATCGACTCTCTTTTTCGCTTCTTCGTCCGCTTTAATTAGAATCTTCTTTTTCTCTTCTTCATTGATTCTCTCTAAATCAGCTCTCATCTCTCCTATCTTTGAAAGCTGTTTTTCAGCTTCAACGGATTTACTGATTCCCTCCTCAATCTTTTCTCTTCTTGTTTTAAGAAGAGCAAGAAAAGGCTTGTAAACCAATGCTTTGAGAACGAAAAACAGAATGGTGAAGTTAACCAATTGTCCCACTAAAATTTTCCAATCTATTTCTACGCTGCTCATTGTTTTTATTTTATGCGACGAATAATATAATTAAAGATACTACCAAGGCGTAAATAGCGATAGCTTCGGCGAAAGCGATAGCTAAAATCATACCTGTCTGAACTTTTGATGATGCTTCTGGGTTTCTTCCGATAGCCTCAGAACCTTTTGCTCCAATCATACCTACACCAAGACCAGGTCCGATTGCTCCCAAACCGATAGCCAAGGCTGCTGCGATTGCTGTTAATGATTCCATATGTTTGTTTAATTTATTTTTTTATTATTATCTAACTTTTTACCCGACCTTTTTTCCAAAAACGGAATTACTATTTTATACACATCCACCACGGTTAAGACTATCCCTACAAATATCATCCCTAACATGAACCATGGAAACGTGTTCAACTTCTTATCTATCATCACTCCAACAAATACGCAAACTATTAAAGGGAAAGCAATTAGAAACCCTAATTGACCACCCATTGCTAGAATGTATCCCATATTAATGTCCTTCGGGGGCTGTAGTTGTGACATAGAATACTGTTATTAATGATGAAAATACTAATGCTTGAATGAATCCGACAAAAATCTCTAATCCTAGGAATGGCAATGGCACTAGGAACGGAATCATGAACGATACCATTGTTAGTAGAATTTCTCCAGCAAACAAGTTACCGAACAACCTGATACCTAGCGACATTGTTCTGGTAATTTCCCCCATCGCTTCCAGTGCTCCCACAAAGAACATAATTGGACTTTCAAGTTTAATATACTTTTTTAAATAATCTATACCGCCCAATTTCTTAATGGCTGTATAGTGAATAAAGACCATTGAGAAAATAGCTAAAGCTAAAGTAAAGTGAATATCTGAACTAGGTGACCTTAAAAAAGGAAAAATCCCTAGCCCAGGGATTACTTCTAATAGATTATTTAATAAGATAAAGATGAACAATGTTCCAGCCAAAGGAAAAATCTCCTCCGTTTTTTTGCTGTCCCCTGTCATTCCGTTAAAAATACCGAAAACTGTGTCTAAAATAAATTCGAAGAAATTCTGCATTTTACCAGGGACAATTTCCCTCTTTCTAAACGCAAAAAGAAAAAAAGCGATGATAAAAAGCGCAATTAATATACTTATAACAAAAGTATTGGTAAAATTAATCCCCAAAAAGCTAAAAACTGGCTCTCCTGTTAAAGCTATATGTATATTCATAACAATTTCATTTTACCTAAAAAGGACTTAATGTCAAGAAAAGTAAAAAAGACTAAACAGCCTTAGACATATACCTTTTACCAAGATATATCGAAGAATAGCCCGAAGCGATTATTAATAAACCGGCAATAACAAGGGCCAAAGGCCATCCTAAACTGTTAGCGAAATATTCAGAAGTAATCTTCATAATGTATCCCATTAAGAACAAAGTTCCAAAAACAAGATAAGATCGACTTCTTATTTTAGTGCTGAGATAGAAAATAATAAAAACCAAAACTGGAAATATTATTTCCCAAAAAGTACTTTGGTCTGGCCTCCATCCCCCTAAAGACATTGCCGCCCCTAAAAATCCCAAGACACCAAAGCCAGATAAAAAACCAGTAAGTGAAGCCTTTTCGGTCTTCATGAAGGAATAGCCAAGCAACATGTAGGCTAATCCAGCTACAAGAATTCGATATTCATAAAATTTACTCTCGCTGAAGTAAATGTTGTCGCCAACAAGAAACCCAGTAAAACAAAAATACAAAACAGTCCCAAATATAATACTAAATAAAAGAAAAATATTCTTTTTAAATAAGAAATACGAAGAATAATAAACAAACAAAAGAATAGCAAAAACAAAACTTTGTATTCCTAAACTACTTAAATCAAATCCGGCATTATCAAAAATAACATACAAGCCGATTGGCATAACTAATGCTGAGATTAAATAAAAAGCGGACCCGATATTTTCAAATCTTTTCTCTCGACTAAATGCCATACCAACGAAATACGCAGCAATGGCCGAACCTAAGGTTGCTAAAATTTTAGTAACGATATTCAAAGCTGACCAATTCTGCTCTATTAGAATTGCAATCCCTAAAAAAACTATCATTCCTCCGATATAATACAATATCTCTGACATTCCAAATCTTTTCGTCTTTACTAGGCCCGTGCCCTCATCGTAAGCAGAAACAATCTCTTCCTTACTAACCACCTTTTCAACAGCCAAATTCTTAATATATTGCAAGACTTCTTGTTTGTTTTCCATATTTTTATTTTATTATCCAACCTAAGAAACTAAAATTATTATCATAATCAAACCTAGAATTTATCTTCTGGCTGACACCGTGACCTTTTATATACTTTGCGTAATAGTCGTAATTACGACTAGAGAATATGAAAAAATTATAGTTTCCTTCAGATTGCACCACTTTAAAACCATCTGGAGATAAAACATTGGGTTCTAAGATTAACACTCTAGCCTGTTCGAAAGTAATTTCCGTGCTTTCATTTTTAATAATATCGTAAATAAAGAAATGGGGCGTATCAATAATATCTGCATTGACAAAAGTGGCTGCTTTACCATCAATTGGAATTGCATCGTCTTTAACTAGCTCCCTTTTTTCTAATTTACCATTTATAACTGTATATATTTTTGCATTTTCATATACTCGTGCCGAGGTCATATATAAAAAATTGTATTTCGGATGGGCGAAGAAAGGAGGAATATAAATACTAATAATGATAATCAAAACCATAATAAGAGGAATAGAAATCCCTAATATTAATGATAAATTCTTTTTTATTTCCATGCTTTTAATTATTTGTTGTTAATTTTACTAAATTCTTCTTTAACGATTCTTCGGTCATCCCAAGCTTCTTTCCTTCCCCCCTCCCAACAAATCCATGGCTCACATCCTTTTCCAGTGATAACAACCACATCTCCTTCTCTAGCTAAAGACAAAGCTTTATTTATCGCTTCTCTTCGGTTAAAAATCTTAATTAGTTTTTCTTTGTTTTTTACTCCAACACTAACCTGGTCAATAATATCTTCTGGTTTTTCATCATATGGGTCTTCATTAGTGACAATGACAATATCTCCATATTGGTCGGCTAGACCCCCTAAAACTGGCCTCTTCCATTTGTCTCTTCCTCCGCCACAAGAACCAAGGACACAGATTAATTTACCAGTCTTTGGTTTTACAAATTGGTAAACCTTTTCTAAAGCATTAGTGATAAAAGCATAATCAACAAAAACCTGGAAAGGAGCATCAATAATCTTTTCCATTCTTCCTGCGATTTGACTGACTGATTCAATTCCTTTTTTACAATTCTCAACACCTATTCCTTCTGAAGAAGCAATTGCGATTGCTGATAAGGCGTTGTAAATATTAAAGTCACATAAAATCTTTAACTTAAAATCAACATTGTTTACGCTGAATGATGAACCATTAGATGTCGCAACAATGTTCTCTCCAATAATATTAGCTTCCTTATTAACAATTCCGTAGGTTATTGTCTTCTTCGCTGGAAAACTTAAAAAGTAAGAAGAGTGCTTGTCATCAATATTGATAATATGAGTTCCTTTAACATCATTAAAGAATTTGCCTTTAGCTTTCTTGTAATTCTCGAATCCGCCATGGGATTCAATGTGTTCAGGATTTAAATTGGTAATTACTGCAGTTTTAAAATCAATAAACTTGTGACGATTCTGCGCCACCCCCTCTGAAGTTGTTTCAATAAAAGCATAATCACATTTAGCTTTAACTGCATCACTCAAGAACTTATTAATTACAAACCTGCCCGGCATGGTCATTTTCAGCTTATTCTCTTCCTCCTTATCTCCTATCTTAAACATAATTGAAGTTAAGGCAGCAATCTTAAAACCGTTAGTTTCAAAAATCTTACACGCAATATTCAGTGTGGTTGATTTACCGTTAGTTCCTGTAATCCCAATCACCTTTATCTTTCTTGAAGGAAAACCATAAATCAAAGCTGACAAAAAAGCCAAACCTAAATGGTATAGATTAATAAAACTCTTGGGCAATAATTTTCTAATAAGTGTTTTAATTGTCATTTTCCTAATAGCTTTAAGGCTTCTCTTAGTCTTTCTTTTGAACCTTTAATATCTTCGGGAACCTGACTAATGGCATCAGCAACTTCTTGTTTATTAAACCCTAAAGCAGTTAAGGCATCAAAAATTTCATCTTTGGCAATTTTTTTAGGAGTAACTTTCTTAACCTCTTTTATTTTCCCCGTAATTTCTAATAATATCTTCTGCAACCTTTTCACTCCTACCCCCTTCACATCATCTGGCAATTCTCCTTGCTCTAATGAATCTTTTAATTTCTCCAATGAGCCAACTACTGCCAATCCCATCGCCGTTTTGGGCCCAACTCCAGAAACACCTTTCAATATTTTGAATAGTTCTAGTTTTTCGGGAGTCAAAAATCCATAAAGTTCAATTACTTTTTCTCCTAAAAACAAGAAGGTAAACACACTCCTTTCTTCCCCAACCTTTAATTCTCTCAAATCAGAAGGAGATAAAAAAACTTCAAAGCCAATGCCTGATTTATCAAGAATAATCTTTTTATCGTCCCTATATATAACCTTTCCGAAGATGTGACTTATCATTAAAACCATTATAGCGCCAACAATTCTCCTTGTCTATTTTTAAAGCTAATTTAATCAAAAACTTGCCAAATTTAGAAAATTAGTGTATATATCATATATATGCCAGTTACAAAAACAACCAAAAGACGCCCTGCTCAGATTGAAAGACGCAGAGCCGTTAATCTAAAAAGAATCGTAGAAATGAGAAAGCTTATCAAAGAAGCTAATTCTTTGTTAACTGCTAATAAGATAGATGAAGCCGAAAAGCTACTTCCTAAAATCTACAAAGCTCTTGATAAAGCTGCTAAGAGAGGAGTAATCAAAAAGAACACTGCCTCAAGAAAGAAATCAAGAATGACTAAGAAAGTTGCAAAAGCTACTAAGAAATAAAAGAACCGGGGAATGATCTGTACCCCTAAAAGTGGACATGGAATAAAAAACCTGTCCATTTTTTGTATCTCAATGTAAAATAAGAAGAGATAATTAGGGATAAAGAAAAATATATGGGTAAAAGAAATTTTAAAGTAGAG